>Ga0123355_10013207_pt1 | contig 12840 bp, 9 predicted proteins | sample TergutEmb28metaG_3_FD_89872 | JGI IMG/M metagenome (GOLD analysis project Ga0123355, IMG submission 89872) | Embiratermes neotenicus P1 segment gut microbial communities from Petit-Saut dam, French Guiana - Emb289 P1 | ecosystem: Host-associated > Arthropoda: Insects > Digestive system > Gut ...
GCTTGCCAGCAACTGACGCTATCGACAGGCGGGAAAAAATTCACGCATGCGCACTAAGGTTCAACGTCGGCTCAAGCAAGCGCGCTAGATTATAATCCATCAGGTGTTCTCATAAAAAAATACGGTCGGATACTTTTCTAACAGACCTCGTATATAGTTTGTTGTATTATATGAATATTACAAGATGGTAAAATTCATATAAAATCTATATAAAATCCTGTAGATATAATTAAACTGTGTGTTTATTCGCGATGTGCGGACTACGTCATGTGGATATGTTTACATAATTATTAAAAACTCTATAAAAGTCTGGTTATGCAGTGAGTATATTGAGTATATTCACAACATTCGTATCTAATTACACAAAATAGTGCAATATACAGAAAATGCAATATGTTTATTGATGAAACTTGGTGAAAAAAGACTATCATTATATTAGGATGCACGGTCGAACAAAACGTAAAAATGTTAACAGTGTTTACTCTCACTTTCGAGGTGGTGAAACTTTCTGGTTTATGCATTCAAGCCTGGTAGAAAGAACATGAACGCAACACTCATAAAATCGACCCATGATCTGCACGACATCACGCTGGCTACAATACAGTTGACAGTCCGACCTAGCCATCCAATTACACACATGTCTATTTTATAGTGTGCTTGAGTGCAGTACTTTATGGCACAGAATGTTTGCATCCAAGAGGAATTCAGAGCACTTCGACAATGTACTATGATATAAAGTAGTTGAATTGCAATGTAAAAAAACGCGGATGTGGGTTTTTTATGCAATAAAACTGTTAACAGCTCCCTTGTTCAGGGGCAGGATAAAATACAGCGCCTTCATAAGTACAACTTTAAAAAATCCACGGCAACCAAACAACGCAAAATTCCAGCTTCCTGGCATATGAATGGCTAAATCCGCGTACGAAATCGTAAACTAAAATTGGCATTAGGTGCAAAGTAGTTTTCTGTAATCTTCACTTCTGGTAATTTTTACTCGCGGAGGTCTTGTGTTCTGAGGAAACTCCGAAGGTGACCAAAAACATAAATCACAAGTCTCAGGTATAACACAAGAAGCATAGAATGAGGGTTTATGTACGTTACAAAAGAGTGATGCGAACGAAATTATAGTAACGTAATGCGTATATGATTATTAACAAAGGTCAATAAAAATTCCCCAAACACTGGTGGAAATGCTATTGACAAGCACCGTCACTTTAGAAAAATACTCAAACTTTTTTTTCGGTATGTAAAATAAATCCAGATTCACAAAAAAAAAATGTTTTGGCAATCTGGATAAACTGTGCATTTTACGTTGCGATTCTTCGTAATAAAATCACCGATACTGCTGATGGAATGCTGCCGTACCCTTCAAAATTTAAAACATTTAGAGATAACAAATTTTTATGTTTATATTTATGACCGTGCAGCCAGTATAATCTTAGTAATTAACCAACTTAATGCACAAATTCTTGTTTTATAATAATTTTATTATATGCCTCTACATGTTTCGAGCAGTATGTGCTCATCATCAGGTCAAAACCGTATTACACAGCATCTGGTATCATCATCTGCTATGATACCAGATGCTGTATAATACAACTTTGACCTCCTGATGATGAGCACATGGTGCTCGAAACATGTAGAGGCATATAATGAACTTATTATAAAACAAGAATTTGTGCATTAAGTTGGTTAATTACTACGATTCAGAGAACATGTCTCCAGCAAGATACGAGTATATCAACTTATGTTTTTCGCGAAGTGTCCAGGCAAAGCCTGAGACAAACTTACTCCCCTAGACCTCATAAAAAGGTCGTAATTTACCGCTGTTCTATTGCTGATCCCTGTAAGTCTGGACAGAAATAATATAACATCAAATTTATAAACACGAGGAGAGACCTAATTGCTTTTACAGCTGGATATAAAGCAAGTCTAATTTAGACTGCCTCGGAAAGAAATTGAAGTTCACCGATTATTACTTTAGTATAACCCACTCGCAAACGAGTGCAATATTTAGAAATCTCTCATTTGTATGACCTTGTCAATCTCTATCGAACTTTATGACCTCGGCAAGCATTGATAAAGTTCAACGTTTACAGCCGGTAGACAAATTTCTGGCTGTTAAAACTGCCCCATTAGACTAGAACTTCTCCTCAAATGTTTATGTGGGAGAATAAAACGTCACGAATTTGTAATTTTAATACGCGAAAATCCTTCGTTACGTTGGCATTTATAAACAAGCCGGCAAAAAGCATTCAGGACTTGCTGGTATTGATATAGACAACTTGTGGAGAATGGGATTGACGCTGTAGCAATTTTACTGGTACAGTACAAGTGAAAGTCAGATTGCGTCTTTTCCGAAAGGTCTTAATCCTCGGAAATTCCAGTTGCAACAAATAGAAATCCTAAATAAATAAAGAATAAATAAATTTCAATTACAACACTTCATTCCATTCTTACAAACCTGATCACGTAAATCAAGAAGAAAAAGTTCTGACCACTGCTCGTAATATCAACCTAACCAGAACGTCAAATAACACACAGGTAGAAATTAGAATGCTGGATTTCAACTTAATATCTAGTACTTTCAATGTCACTCTTATGACTTCCTGATTTAAACTACAAGCAAAACGCCTAGAAATGTTAACCCAAAGTTTACACAATTCATGCTTCTACAGAGAACAGCCATTAATGACACGAGACAAATACATCGAGGTCGTTCAACATGTGAATCAACATAAAAATTAATATCGCTATTTCAACTTACGTAGCTGTGTAGGGTAGTTTGCGAGATTATTTCTCCACCGAAAAATGTCTAGATAATTTCACGTCACAACTCTGCACTGACACAACTTTCTCCACCGAAATTTCGGACACTAACATAATGCCACAAGATGGAGAGACCAACAGCAACGAAGACGGCACGTCTGACATGGCTTACCCTGTTGCTGATGAACGTAATGCCAACGAACATTCCCTCCCAAAATTACCCTTATTCCTAGCATTTAATCCAGGTGCCACTTATGGCATTGAATCACGGATAACGTTGCCAGTCAGCAGAATGCGCCACTATCGTGTAACAGCCTATAACCACCGTTGACGCAATAGAGCAAGATGGTTGAACGAAGGGTATGATGATTGTCGTTGAATGAGTGCGTGACTGTTAAACATAAACTGGGAGGGGGAAAGATGTGAAAGTAAGTGGTCGTGGCCTAATGTAAGGTAACGGACGGAGGAATGCCACTATAAATCACTTATAGTCACCAACAAATGCGCATGTGCGTTCGTTGGTGAATGTAACTCATTGTAAGAATAATGCACGGAATACGTAATATTAAACCAATATAAATATTAGGACACACAGTGCCCCGGTGGACATTAGAACTATCCATCACCCACAATATGAGTAGCGCCATCAACTGGTACAGCTTGCTGGGTGCACGTATAGTTAGTGCAAAAGAACACGAATCTCAGTCTCACATGCCCGTACTCCAAACCCTTCTTAGCACCCGGGGAACTGATCCGACCTCCAGAGTGTATCTCATGACGTTCGAAAGGTATTCCCGACAGAAATACGTACAACGTTCATACCAAGTTTCATGAAAATCTGACTCAACAGTTGAAATTGGAGGGGGGGTGGGTGCACAGACAACATGGTGATACATAACTACCTCTTTCCTTTTGGGAAGGGGAATAGGCAAAATTTACGAGCAATGCAAATCAGACCACAACCATAATTTCACATCACAATGTCTTCACATGGAAAATAATCCAAACTTCTACATGAACTTATATAAATGGAAACCTTATGCTCATGTTCACAGACCATGTCTTTTAAATAAAAAAAAAGGAGAGAATAAGAAGGAAAATTGTGTAGTGTATGTCAGAATGGGGCTGGACTTCCACCAATTATCATCTCGACACACACTATGGGAAAAGGGTTGTATAGCGTTTTTCTGGGTAGTATTTAGCTGCCACCAATCAGATTACTAACCTGATAAGGACTCTAAGACAATATACCAAAATCATCTAACTATATATTCTAAACAACTACATTCACAATATATATACACAAGGGACAAAGAAATATGCTCTCAAATAATTTTGAAGTGTTAAAAGTTAGCTTGCCTGAACATAAACCAAATTACGCGAATTTTGAATTTATAATAATTAAATCCGAATTCGATCCAAATGTACGCAACTCAATTTAGTCGGAATTTCCAAACAATCAGCATGGCTTACCTGGTAAAATTATCAGACTGAAGATCATAGCACTTTTCACAATCAAGCTGTGTGCTAATTTCACTTTTAATCTTCTGCACCAACTCAGGATACGTAACTCAGGAAGTGTAAGTAGACGTTGTGTATTGAGAGCTCGTTTACCGTGCTAATGGGTTTATACAAAGGCGAAGCGTAACGTCAGCTATTCCAGAAAGTTTAGCGAAGTGTCACGTCACTTTCAGCCACATAATGCCTCTAGGTCCAATGAACGGCATTGGTATTTGCTGAACAAATGAAAGTGCGTGGCAGTTGTTTACTGTCTGTGTGTAACAATATTTCCATTCCAAGTTACAGTTTACAAATTACAAGTTTCGAACCAAATGTCAATTAAATATATATCACAATTGTAAGAAAACCACTCCAATTCAGAATTAGTAGCAAATCTGATCGATCCAATTATTTCATAGCACCTGGCATCCATTTGTAATTTTCACAGAAAGCTACCTCCTAGGCTGGCAATAATGTAGATGTTGATTTAATATAAAACCTAAAATTAAATTTCTTCTTTGTATAACCTACATGTAAAGATAGGAATCTGCATTTTTTGGTGGCATTTGTTTGGTCATACATGCTTCATTTTCCATCTGTGATTTTCCTTCGTCTTTACCTCATTTGTCCCTGTGGATCACTTTGTTTCCATTTGTTAATGTTAAGATTACCAAATGACTGGATTAATCTGAGGCAAATATCTTTTTACCCCAGTGTGTTCTGACATCAAGTTGTCCCCTCTGTACTTGGCTTAAACACATTTATCCTTGTTAAGTACAAGACTTTCAATGTTATAAAACACTAATAACATGTACAGATTTTAGATTACATTCACTGAAACAGAGGAAAATTAACTTACATAAATGTCACATGTGAATTCTAATGATTCTGAACAAAAATTAGGTCCCTATTTTTTGATATGTACACACAATAAATCACATCAGTGCTGAGCCCAAACTGACAATACAAGGACCAGAAGGAATCCACAGCAAAATAAATGTGGGCAACGTTGAATATGCGAAGACACAGACAGGTTAGGACACCTATTTATGGAAAATACAATAAATAAATAAATATATATATATATATCAGAATTAATTGTGGATGATCAGCTGTACATTCTGGCATTTAAACCCCAATGGCAAAATCCTCTCATTACTATCAAAGAAAAGGCTGGATGGATTCCACAACTGCTCTGGACAAAGTGGGGAATGTATGTATGTATGTGTGTGTATTTATTTATTTTCCAAACGTACAATAAATTTCATATGCATACAAAACAATGGGTAAGATTATTGTTTTATATATTTTAATCTTTATATTTTCAGACAGGAAATGGGAACTCAACAATTGAAAATTTTATTTCTTAGTATCATTCGCACACATTTAAACTCCGCCACCTTTTCAAAGTTTTATTAGTTACCTTCACGTTGCGAGTGCGTCCTGCAATCTGGTGATGAGAGACAAACATAATACAAAGTCTTCTCTGCATGTACTTCTACATCAGCCTCCTTAATAGATTTCTTTAAAGTATTTCTGTTTTCATCCACACTTTAACATCATCAGTGCAGACCAGTCACTCAAGCATTCCATTCAATTTCAGTCTACATAACACATTCTCAAGCTGTCATAATATTTACACTGTCACTATATACATACAGTTTCATTTATTTATATACTGATGGGTACCAGTAAGAATGAAATAAATAAAGATGTAATCATTAAAGAAGTGCAATAATATGTATACAGGGCAGTCCATGGGCAGTATTCACTCTAAGACAAGTGACTTAAATTTTTAATGATGCTGTGGAATGTAATGAAAGTACACCGGTATTACAGAGATCCATCCCTTGCAATGCACTAAATTAATCGCACCGTGAAGTCCGTCACCCTGTGCACAAAGTTTGTGGGAATGGCTTCAAACCTATGATAAGTGTGGGCTTTTATATCCTCAAAGGTGTAAAGTCCATGTGGAAATATTCTGTCTATCAAATACTCCACAAGAGAAAGTCTGCAGACAAGAAGTTAGGGGAATTCAAGTGACCCTGAATCTACAATGAATCAAGGTATGATGTTATTAGAGAATAACACGCTCCCTGCATCCATGCTATGTCAGGAGGTGTGGGCAGTTACGCCATCTGGCTGAAACATGACGGCTTCCAGGCATTGGTGATGCGGCACAGGACCAACGGATGTCATTATTTCCATCTAATCTTCTTTGATTACTGTTATGCAAGGGTGTCTGCTGGATTTGTTCATGACCAGTACCAAAAATTCTGTTTGTCTTCTCCAACATTAAGTCCGTGCATGCGTGTCGGTGGTAATAGAGGATTTCGCTGCAGCATGTTCACGAAATCCCAACAAAACCACAATCAGAATTGCTTCTCATGTGAATTTAGCTGACGCACGATCTGCTCTTTCTGGGAATGAAAAAGTGAGGTTTGTGTACACAACTCCGGTCAGGTTTCTCATGAAATGTGCGGCGTTAGGTCACTGCACCTTAAACAAAATGATCTGGACTTCGCTCAAGCACAGCTCTCACATGCTCCATGTTCTCCAGGTTGCAGTTCTTCACAGACCTGGCTTCTCCTTTTCCTGGGAACAGTTTCATATAATCCTGTTTCACCTGACCAGACTGTATTCAACTGGCCACTGTCCCTACTGTAGTTATAAAATTCCTGTCAAAATGCTTGGTACACATCCATGACCAAGTTGCTGCATACGAAGTACTGGACACAAACACACATTGCCAAACTGAACATCTTGCACTACATTCAAGGCTGTCATGCACACGAACCCACTGAAACCCCCACTGGTTTCTCCCACTGCTGTCGCTACCCAATGTTGGTAATTTAAAACCATCAGTTTCCCGTGGACCACACTGTATGTACTTCACGCACGACTGTCAGTGGGAAAGTACAGTCGTTCTACTAAATATGCAGTATATTTATAAATATACAATATATCAATAAAACATAAGCACCATCTGTAGATACCTCAGGAAACGTCGTACACCTCACATTCACACAGCCAGTTGTACAGTCTTTATGTAGACCTGTTTGGTTGACACAGTCTCCCATTCCATTTTTAATATTATTCCTGCAAGTTAAAATCCAATCAGGCTTACTGCTGAGCTTCAGATACTCAGGGGAACTAGATCATATCTGGGATTAAGGCACAGAATGGTTAGGCTTTGTGGATGGGTGGTGAAACTAAACACAGTAGTCTAATGAGATTCAGATATAAGGTTACGTAAGTTGTTACAAGTCACTTCACGCCTTCCTATGTCACCATTTGACCTAGCATAGCTAAGAAAGGATAGCCAGTTCACAGAAAAGACTGATGTGCTGGCTTGAGGGGGAAGGCAGAGCTGACTGTCGGAGGCAAGGAAGGTGAACGACAATCAGTTCAATTTCAAGGTAAAGTCGTTTCATTTGAAAGCAGGAAACCCAGAGATGTGGAAGGTCAAGGTTGCAGCAGAACTGGCAGAGACAAGGAAGGAACACAGTATTACAGCTGGATGAAGAAATGTGAGCTAACCGTATGTAGCTAGCACCATGTTGTAAGATGGACAGTTCTTTTACGTGTAGACAGTAATTTAATGACACTGTTCAGTGATAAGATCATATTGTGTTGGTGACAGATGAAATGAGTATGCAGCATATGCAGCCTGTTGGCATGGTACTTACAGATAGTATGCAGGTTGCTGATATGATACTGACAGAGAAAATACTAAGTACGCAGAGGAAACCTGTCACAGTGCCACCATATCCATCACAATGTGGACTGCAGTGACAGGCCAGTGACTAACTGCCCGAGGCATGGCCTAGTTTTCAAGCACACTGAATGGATAAGGCCGACAGAACATGATCTATGATCTTCACACACATATTTTATTCTCTCTCTCCTGTATTATTTTGTTGAAGCATTAGCTGTTCTATTACTTTACTGTGGAAAGACTACTATTTACTGTGTGCTGCAGTAGAGTGAGGTTCTTCCACACAATCTGAGTGGTTACTTGTCTCTGCAGAATATCCTATTTACTTGGAGCCATGAGGAAATACGCCATTTTATAAGCAATGTGCAAAAGACTCATCATTTTGGTTGATGCACACATGTGAGTGGGTTGCCCCTTAATGTCACGCTCGTTCCAATGTATCATTCGTCTGCCCCGCAGGTCGTGATGATCCAGCACTGCAGCTGGTACAGATCGTGTACTTTTCCAAGTCCATCACGCACTTCAGATGGCCCCACAAAAAGAAGTCCAAGATGCACACGTCTGACAGTCTTGGTGGCCATTTCTATAACCTCTTTTTCCTATCCAATACCTGGGAACTACCAATCCAACCATTCACACATAACCCTATAATTCCAAGTGAAAAGGACATGCTGTATATGGACCAACTGCATGACACTAAGAAGGAACTTCAGATTCTTGTTTTTAAGCTTTCACCATGTTCTAAATGTAATTTGTTCCTTTTTGGGTGATTCCCTGGCGTCTGAGTTCTAACTGCCGACGTTTCGGAACTCACTGTCGGTTCGATCTCCATAGGCAGGTGAATGAAGTATGTCAATGGATGGATTGTGTGGGGTATTTATACCTGATTGGGTTGGAGCGGGGAAGTGGCAGAGCCAATAGGAAGTTGTGTGCCCGTACGGGGCGGGTAGAAGTCCAGCAGGTAGTGGAGGGGGAGGGTGTATATACACCCTCCCCCTCCACTACCTGCTGGACTTTTACCCGCCCCGTATGGGCACACTACTTCCTATTGGCTCTGCCACTTCCCCGCTCCAACCCAATCAGGTATAAATACCCCACACAATCCATCCACTGACATACTTCATTCACCTGCCTATGGAGATCGAACTGACAGTGAGTTCCGAAACGTCGGCAGTTAGAACTCAGACGCCGGGGAATCACCCAAAAAGGAACAAATCGAATTTCAGATTGCTAAAACCTCCTTGAAGTTAACATAGCTAGTGTCATTATTTACTTATATTGACAAGAATTGTTAATGAAATAGCGGTGATATTATTTTAGATAACTGTGACCACCTAATGAGGAATGCAATCAACAAATTTGGAAAATGCAAATTCCCAAATCTCTCACTTGTTTTCAATAAGTGAAATTTCCTACTATCGATAAATACACTAAAAATGATAGCCTAATGAATGAAGATGTGTAGACTAATTTCATGTTAAATGAGAAACAGCATGAAAAATTACGTGGACAAATTGATAGTACGGACAGGTATCAATTTGTTGAATGCTTTCTTCTGGGTAATTCCCTGGCACCTGAATTTTACGTGCTGATGTTTCGGAACACTCTGTCTGTTCCATCTTCACAGGCAGGTAGGTACGAAGAATTCTTCATACGTATCCGCTTATGGAGATGGAACAGCGTGATCCAAAACATCGGCATATAAAATTCGGATGCTGGGGAATTAACCAGAAGAAGGCATACGACATTCAGAACAAGGCAAAAGTTTGAAATCAAGAAGTCGTCTACATTCCACTCCCATTTATGAAAAGAATGACTGCATATTATGCACCATTATATCTGCAGCAGCTATACTCACCTGGTCAGCTCTGAAAATCTAGCTGGATCCAAACCAATCTGAGCTCATTGCACCAAACAGGGCTGCTGCCCCTGACCTCACTAGTTCGCTAGTAGTCTGGTCAGTTTTTGACTTTTGGCTTAATTTCTTGTGCTGCAAGTGTAAACAGACATGTTAATTTCAAAAGCACAATACTCATGCATGAAAATAACTACTTTAACATGAAAAATACATGATTCTATAATTTATTAATCTGTTTGAATTGAAGCATCACAATGTGCTTGTAACGTAATATGATATTAAATAGTGTATGTCAGCACAATCACTTTATTACTCAAGGTAATTATAAGGCTACATGTTTCGACCATAGATTAGTCATCCTCAGGCCTATTTTGTCAATTGTGTAACAAGATGCTATGCACACTTTGGGATCCCATCGTGTTTACATCCATGGAATACATCAAACTAAATCATTTGTCTCTAAGGGCGTGACGTGCAATTTGCAACGTGCAATTTGCAACGTGCAAGCCTGCAACACGGATACTACTCAAACCCAACTGCACCAAATCTCGAACACACAACGAAACGAGAACAAAACGACCAATGTGGTAATTCAACGGCATAGTCGCAAGCTCCTGATGATAGATATATTAATGTTCGAAACATGCTGAGTATATAAGAAGTAAAATAAACAGCATGTGACATCAAGTTGGTCTTTTATTCTTCAGCTATCACAATGACATACGGTCGAATGAACGTATGATCCATTTGAATGTGTTATGCAGGAGACAGGCAGAGAAATTAATCTGAACTGAATTCAATCTTCTCCTAACTTCTCTGACTTCCTTAAATGTAATTTTGATTTCTTACTGTGTTTCACATGTTTCTGAAGTGTGTCGCATTTTTAACGAATTTTTACCTATCTTATTACTGTGGTTTTGTTCTGCATTCTGGCGATGTCAGTACTTAATTCCACTTGCACTTACATCTAAGCTAAACACTAATTAATACCATAAATGCCGAATAAAACACACACACACACATACCAAATACATGCACTCATAAACACACACACAACACTTCACACAGTTAGGTTTCTAAGCTGAAGAAGCATTAGAAGTAATTTACTGTCTGACTGCACTAATATTTATAATGGTAACTTGCTTTAAACATGCCGCTCGTTGGACTGCAGCTTCGATATGTGTAAGTATTCATTACGCTATATTATTTTAAAAGAAACCACACTTTGACATGTTAGACTGTTAATAAAATTCCGTATGTGGTATATCAAAATGCATCGTCATAAACTACTTCAGAACTACAAACCTCACAACATGAAGTCATCACTGAATACAACCAACTCAATTAAAATTCAGCAAACACATATTGTCAGAACAGGTTTCCAGGTTTTCACACTGGTTGTCCCTCCAACTGTCTTTTTTGGGGTTTTAAGCCATGCAAAAAAAAAAAAAGGTTTGTTCCGACATTTTGGACAGATGTGTTGCCTCAATTTTTATGGTGAAAATCTGGTTCAGGTGGATGCTTAAGTAATTTGGAGGAAGCAAAGGAATGCATAGTTATAGCTGAGAGCTGGAGGGCATTCTGGCCAATCAGAGCTACGGGCAGGGAAAGAGGGGATTCAGTCTACAAATATTTGTATCAGAAGATGATATTCAACCAGGCATGAATATTTAAAAAAAAGTATTGTGTGTCATAGCATATTTCCTGATTCTGACAACAAGAAATGTCATATAACATCACTCCAGGTGCTTCTCTGATTACCACATTAACAATGAGATGAGGGTTTCCGTGCTAAGCAAATAACACTTAAAAAGCTACAAGCCTCACTGTATGTTTTTAGTGGATCAACTTTATAAGATTCTACAGGGTTAAATGCAATATATACATGGTTACAAATATCAAATCATGATAAATGGTAGCAACACAACTCAAGACAGTAAAAGGTTTCTCAAAGGAACTGCTTATATATTGTGAGTCTCAAAATTTCAATTTATATCCACTCTGTTATATAAAATCTGTTTGCTCCCACATTACAGTCGTAGTTCATGTGTAAATCAGTTATGATTTTGAGCAAAACAGTCGTATCTAATTTGTGACAGTAAACCAGCTTTCGCCAGTCCCAGTGGCCGCAAGGTCTAGGGCATAGGTCTGCAGCTGCTCGCCTGCTGAGATTGTGGGTTCGAATCCCACCGGAGGCATGGATGTCTGTCTGTTGTGAGCGCTGTGTGTTGTCAGGCAGAGGTCTCTGCGACGAGCTGATCACTCATCCAGAGGAGTCGTACCGCCTGTTGTGCGTCGTTGTGCGTGATCTAGAAAGCTCGTTAATGAGGAGGCCCTGGCCCACTAGGGGGCTGTTGGGCCAAAAACAAATAAACCAGCTTTCAATTCAAGGAATCACACGAATTCATCAATAACCATCTCCAGGTATCATAGCAGCGAACATTAAAATTAGTCCTCGGCCATGTGCACTGTGTGTACTGGCAAACAAGTGCTCATGTCTTGGAAAAATCTGCTGCTCCTCGTTCAGATGGAGGCGGCATTCTTCTCCAAAACACTGGTGTCTATTCACCACACAGCATCACATCCTAGCAGAACATAATCTTAACTCCAGGTAGATAACTAATTGTGAATGGAATTGCAAACAGACATCTTGTAAAAAATGTACTACACACTGTTACTGAATAATCACATGTTATACTTTGTAATTAGGGAAGGAATATGCCATGGCCATGCTCATTGAATATTAACCTGCAAACATTAAGTAATTAATGTAATGCAAATTATGAGACAGAATAGAGCTCAGTACTCCGTGACTTTCATTTAGAAGCTTACTTTTAGAGTAATCTGTACTAAACACAGTTTAACAACATACAGAACAATCCATTTATCAGTATAGGAACATACCCATTAAGTCTTATCTTTGGAATTTTTTTCTCCCCCCCCCCCCCCCCCCCCCCCCCCCCCCCCTCCCCCTCCCCCCCCCCCCCCCCCCCCC
>Ga0123355_10013208_pt1 | contig 12839 bp, 11 predicted proteins | sample TergutEmb28metaG_3_FD_89872 | JGI IMG/M metagenome (GOLD analysis project Ga0123355, IMG submission 89872) | Embiratermes neotenicus P1 segment gut microbial communities from Petit-Saut dam, French Guiana - Emb289 P1 | ecosystem: Host-associated > Arthropoda: Insects > Digestive system > Gut ...
ATGAGGATACCGACCACCACGCCAACCACCGGAAGCGAGGTCAATATCCCCATTACTTTTTGAGTATTCTTACCCGTGAGCTTCTGTAGTCCGTCGCTCATGGATTTAAGGCCAAATATGAAAAGCGCCAAGCCTCCAAATAAGCCGAAAATTATCTGAATCATGATAGATTATGCCTCCAACTTTCGCATGGTTATGTTTTGCTGTTTGATACTGAGAAAAGTGGTCTCAATTTGAAGCACACAATAGTTTGCTCTGTACTTGAATATTACCATTAAGTCCGTAGGAACGCAACTATAAAATTGCACAAATTAGATACTCATTGGAATGGTGGTTACTGTTCACACTACAAAAAGATTCGCCTGCATCAAGCAGTATGCCCCGAATTTCCCGCTAAAACGGGTCTTGTTGCCCTACATATGCGAAAAATCCGGGACATTCTGCTTAATTACTTGCTCTTTAGTGCACTGTGGCATTGACTTGTAGGCGTGAAAATGATAAAATTTCCACAGAAATTTGAGAAGTATTTCTTTATATCATAGTCGTATAGTCGTTTTGTGCCTTTTATTAGGATGGACAAAGGGAGTCCGCTTAGTATGATTAATGAACTTAAAGTAAAATGCTTTCTGTGCCTTGCTGAAACTTTGAATTTTACAGAAAGCGGAAAAAAACTATATATTTCGCAACAAGCTGTAAGCAGACACATCGCAAATCTGGAAACGGATGTTGGGGCGAGGCTTTTTTCAAGGACAAGGAATTCTGTTAAGCTGACCGAGGCGGGCACGAAGTTATATAGTTTTTTTAGTGATGTTGCGGAGAGTTTCAATTCAATTTTGGCTGAAATCAGTGTGACTAATCCACTGCATTCAAAAAATATACGAATCGGATATCAAAACTGGCTGGATTTGGGTCTTACACTCAATTCGGCATTGACAGCATTGCGTGTAAGAATTCCGGAATTATGCCTGCTTGGGGAGCGCCGTTCTCCGGAAGTGCTTATTTCTCTTTTGAAAAGCGGTGCTTTGGATATGATTTTAATACACGAGAGATTTACAAGCGGGCTTGAAGGGTATGAAAAACTTCTGCTTGTTAAGACTCGGATGCAGATTGTAGTAGCGAAGAATGATCCGCATTGTGGTGAGGGAAGTGATTATCGCATTTTTGCAAATCATCCACTGCTTATCGATGCTTTTGAAGGGGAGACTACTGCTGCAACTATCGAAAGAGCGCAAAGGGAATTGCGCCCTTACGGATTTACGCCGAGAGAAATCATAGTCATGCCAAATAGAGATTCAATTTATATAGAGGCTGAAATGGGCAGGGGGATATTTTACTCAAGCTCGATGACAACTACAAATTCTAAATTACTCGTGCGCTATGACACCGATATCATGGAAGGTTTGTGCTGTATTTGGAAAGATAATGGGAGTGGATTTGTCAGTCAATATGCGAGGCAACTATTGGCAGAATATGATACGAATTAAACATTGACGTGAACAAGCCGGTTGTAACAAGGGCAACTGGAATGCGCTGACAATGATTTGGTTGTTAGCTGTATTAGAATTTGTGTTTCTGTTAGAAATAAAAAGCATGATATAATGATTGCCTTGCAATCATCATAAATAGATTTTAATGCATATATCATTTCGGCGCAGATGACCTGTGAATATTGTAACCTCAGCGTTTGCGCCTATGATATAATCACTGAAATGTATACATCATTATGGTGAATAAAAATACATAAGGGAGTGAGTTTTTATGGGTGCAAAATATGACAAAATAGTCGATACCACGGTGTGGTCGCCCGGACCGGGTTGTCACGGAGGTTGCGGAGCGAAGTTATATGTGAAAGACGACAAGGTCGTAAAGGTTGAGGGCGATGAAAACCATCCGTGGAATCATGGACGTGGATGCTCTCGATTACTTGCCATGACACAGTTTATGTACCACGGTGACAGGATAATTTATCCGCAAAAACGTGTCGGACCTCGTGGAGATGGCAGGTTTGAACGCATTTCATGGGATGAAGCATACGACATCATTGAGGAAAAGTTTAATAAGATTAAGGCAGACTATGGTGCAAATGCTGTTATTTTCATCCAAGGCACAGGGCGTGATATCGGTGGCCCTATGTCCGTTGTCGCGTATAACTACGGTAGTGCTAACTGGTCTCAGCTTGGTCTTGGCGGTCAGGCATGTTATGGACCACGTTTGGGTGCGATGTCGGCGATTCAAGGAGATAATGCAATTGCTGATTGCTCGCAATTTCTTGAAAATCGCTACGATGACCCAAGGTATCAAGTTCCCAAGTATATAATCGTTTGGGCGCAAGATCCAACGACAGGCTGTCCGGATGGATTTTATGGAAACTGGGTTATTGACTGCATGAAACGTGGAAGTAAGATAATAGTTGTCGATCCACGTCAGAACTTTATGACCTCACGTGCCGAATATCACATTCAATTAAGACCGGGCACAGATGGGGCTCTTGCTATGGGCATGCTCAACCTGATAATAGAAAATGGTTGGTACGACAAAGAATTTGTCGAAAATTGGTGTAGTGGTTTCGAAGAACTTTCGGAACGTGTGAAAGAGTGGACCCCGGAAAGAGTTGAGGCGATAACTTGGGTGCCTAAGGATGTTCTGATTGAAGCGACGAAGGCTTATGCTCAGAATTCACCCGGTAGTGCCATACAGTGGGGACTTCCGATTGACCAAGTTCCGGATGGAGTTCACGTTGCACAAGCGATAAATGATATTTGGGCAATCACCGGAAACATCGATGTACCGGGCGGGCAAGTAATCGCACGTAATGCCTATCATGTCTCAGCTTATCCGTTTGATAACTATCAGCTTGCGGATATGTACGGAGATGAGTTTGTCGAGGAAGTTGTCCAAAAGCGTATTGGTAGTGAAGAATATGGTTGGTTGCGCAAGTGGAGATGTTACATACAGCCGGATGTCGCAGTTCAGCAGATGTTAACTCAGAAGCCATACCCAATCCGTGCCACTTGGATACAGACGTCTAATCCGGTTGCCAATGCAGCCGATCAGAAGCTGCATTACGAAGCACTTAAGGCAATGGAATTCAATGTAGTTGTTGACCTATTCCACAATCCAACGACGATGTCTGTTGCTGATATTATACTTCCGGCAGCGACTTTCGCTGAGCGCACAGGCTTTAGGGCATGGTTCGAGCCGGTGCAAGTGCTTCAACCTGCTGTGCAGGTCGGCGAGTGTAAGAACGACTGGGATATCGCCTGTGAAATGGCAGCTAGGTTTAACCCGGATTTCAAAAAGCGTTTCCCCAATGGATTTAAAGATTATATGGACTGGCGGCTTGAGCCTGCCGGAGAGACATACGATAGTTTGGTTGAAAAAGGCGGTTGGAAATGGCCTGAGGATTCGGGAGAGCTTGAATCGAAGACACCTTGGATTCCATATTATCGCTACAAGACCGGTGCCTTGCGTGCCGACGGCAAACCGGGGTTCCGTACCCCATCGGGAAAAGTGGAACTGTATTCTACGCAGAATGAGGATTGGGGTGCAACCGGAAAGACAATAGTCGATCCTTTGCCTCATTATCAAGAACCTGCAGAGAGTGAAGTTGCAACGCCGGAAGTTTTCAAAAAATATCCGCTCATTATGATAACGGGCAAGCGGAGTCCTGTATATTTTCACGCAGAGCATCGCAACATTCCGTGGTTGCGTGAGTGCGAACCGTGGCCTGATGTAGAGATTCATCCGTCTGTCGCACGTGATGCGAAAGTTGAAGAAGGAGAATGGGTCTGGATTGAAAATGAAAGAGGGCGCATCCGTCGTAAGGTAAAGATAAATGCCGGAATGCATCCGAAAACCATATCCTGCCAGCATGGATGGTGGCTTCCTGAAACAGATGGGCGTAGTCCGAACTTGTTCGGCACTTGGGAAGTCGGCGTAAATGTGCTGATTCCGGCAGGACTTCAAGCTCGTACAGGTTATGGCGGAAATGGATATAAGACCACGCTTGTAAGACTAGTTAAAATGGGCGGAAGCGAAGAAGGTACACCTTGCAATCCACCTGTGGATGTCTGGGGTAAATAGAAAGGAGGATGCATAATGTCGAAAATGGGTATTCTAGCTGATATGCACTATTGCACCGGCTGTCATGCTTGCGAAATTGCATGTAAACAAGAAAATGGATTTCCTGTCGGAGTCGGTGGCATAAAAGTAACTGAGATGAGAATGGAAGATTCAAGTAGCGATAAAATACATTTTGATTACATTCCATATTTTTCAAATAACTGTGACTTATGTGCATCACGAATAGCATCCGGTGAGGATGTGAGGCCTGCATGTGTAAAGCACTGCGGAACGGCAAGTTTGCATTACGGCAAAGTCCAGGATTTGGCAAAACAACTTGAGGACATGCCACGTGGCATCCTCTACTCACCGAAATAGGAGGAACTATACATTATGGCTCAATATACATTTTCTTTTGTGAGAAGTGAATATGACCGTATCCCGATACAGCTAAAAAAAGAGCTCTCGACACTAATTGAGGAGTCTAAGGCTGACGAGGAAACAAAAAAGCTCATAGCTGCTGTCTGCGTAAGTGTTGAAAATGCAGTAGCAGATTTAAGCAAATATGCTCAGGATCAACTAAAAGTTTGGTAAAATTGTTAAGATATAAAAGAGAGGAATCCGTTTTATATGCCTATTGAAAGAAAATATCCACACCTTTACAGCCCACTAAAATTAGGCAATGTTATATTGCGCAATCGGATGATTTCGGCTCCTATGTCGTTTCCCGATATACCGCAGGAAGGATATTTGACCTTGCCTTCTTCAGCGTTTTATGAGCTGCGTGCAATGGGAGGTGCAGCGGCTGTTACCATCAGCGAATGCGTAGTTCATCCGCAGACAGGGAAAAGCCACACTGTAAACATTGATATCAATGCTCCCGGAGCGATGAGAGGATTCGCACTTGCGGCAAATGCCATACGGCGACATGGAGCATGTGCAAGTATCCAGCTATCTCATGGTGGTATGTACTGCTCAGTTGACGTTGTGGATAAGAGTCATCTTTCCGGGGTTTTGCGCTATGGTCCGAGCGATCAGACACTTTCCAGCGGAGTCTTGGTCAGCGAGATGCCTGTGTCGCTTATCCATGAAATTACAGAATGCTTTGGTAAATACGCTGCAATGGCAAAGCAAGCAGGATTTAATATGATTATGATTCATGCCGGACACGGCTGGCTTATTCATCAGTTCCTGTCACCACTCTATAATTTCAGAACGGACGAGTACGGTGGATCTGTAAAAGGGCGTACACGACTTCTTTCAGAGGTGATTGACAGTGTTCGTGCGGCAGTTGGACCGAATTTCCCGATAGAATTGCGCATAAGCGGCTCTGACTTTGCACCCGGTGGATATGATGTAGACGGGGCAATAGAAATTACGAAACTAATTGAGGACAAAATTCAGCTCTTACATGTTTCGGGTGGGATATTTGAAGGCGGATTTGCAATACAACATCCATCTATGTTCCATGATCGAGGCTGTAATGTCTGGCTTGCTGCCGAGATAAAAAAACATGTAAAAGTTCCGATTGCAACAGTTGGTGCACTAAATGACCCGGAAATGATGGAAGAAATCATCGCCACGGGTAAGGCTGATGTAATTGCAATGGCAAGAGCATTACTTGCCGATCCTTATCTTCCGACTAAGATTTGTGAGGGAAGGGATGACGAAATAGTAAAATGCTTCCGTTGTCTTACTTGCCATGCAGAGCGGATGACATGTGGAATGCGACGTTGTGCTGTCAATCCCATAATCGGCAGAGAGGAAGAAAATCGTCATGTACCGCTTGCACCAAAGTCAAAGAAGGTACTTATCGCAGGAGGCGGACCGGGAGGTTTGATGGCGGCGATAACCGCAGCAAAACGTGGGCATAGTGTGGTTTTGTGCGAAAAGGAAAGTGCCTTAGGAGGGGCGTTGCGCTCTGAGCGTAATGTCTCGTTTAAAAAAGATTTTTACGCTTTGGCGGAAAAATATGGATATCTGGCGGAAAAGCATGGTGTCTCAATACGTCTTAACACCGAAGTAACGCCGGAGCTTGCCGACGAGATAAATGCAGATGTACTTATTTGTGCGGTTGGTGCAGAGCCTATAGTGCCACCGATTCCGGGAATTGACGGGGCAAATGTATTAATGGCATCAAACTTATCTGATGAGTCTGCTAATGTCGGTGAAAAAGTAGTCATTCTGGGAGGCGGGCTTGTTGGTTGCGAGGCAGGAGTACATCTCGCATCTGAGGGCAAGGCAGTGACAATCGTGGAGATGCAAGGTCAGCTTGCATCAGATGCTAACCCACGGCATCGGCCTATTCTGCTTGATCAGATAGAGATACATGGAATTAAGAGTAAGTTATGTACCAAGGGGGTCAGAGTGACTAAGCAAGGGCTTGAGTGCGAAGATGAAGCCGGCAATATTGAGCTTCTACAGGCAGACACTATCATTTGTGCAGTCGGCATGAAATCCCGAAGGGATGTTGTCAATTCACTCCGTGACTGTGCAGTGACTTTTATTGAAATCGGTGATTGTGTAAATCCTGCAAGAGTCGTAGATGCCACAAGTCAAGGCTACTATGCTGCACTAAGTATATAAGCAATAAGCACCAGACTATACCCGGCGCAATAGGCATTAAAGCCTATATTAAGATGTGGGAGCAATAAACAAAATATATGGACTGAAAAGGAGAAAGAAATGAAAAGAAGTACAATTCGTAAGATTACGGCAGTAATCACCCTACTCGCTATGGCGGCACTGCTTCTTGCCGCATGTGGCTCAGATGAGCCAGCAGCACCGGCTACCGGCACGGGAGATGTAGGTGCAGCTCACCAAAGTTTCAGGATAGGCATAAACACTTGGGGCGCAGGCGTGCCGGTTCTTGACAAATTCGGTGATATGGCTCAACATTCGCTAGAGGTTTATGGCATGACTGTCGAAAGAGTATCCGACATGCATAACCCCGACGAAGGACTCAGAAATGTGCAGAACTTTATAGCAGCAGGTGTTGATGGGCTTCTCGTGCAAAGTAATGCACCACCATCACTTCCACTGATTGCTGATGTTGCCGGGGGCGCTGAAGTTCCATTTGCGTTTTATATCTTCGTCGGAGATGATCCGGACCGTGATATAATTGCCCGCAACAATCCATTTTTTGCAGGTGCAGTAGATGCTGACATGGTTCTTGACGGCTACGATATCGGTCATGCAGCAATCCGTGATGGACACAGAACAGCTCTGCTTATAGGCGGTAACCACGGCGACAACAACATGGATCAGCGTATTGAAGGCTTTAGACGTTCGTTCGTGGAAATAGGTGGCGGAACAATATTGTACGAATCCCGCAACCTTAATCCAGGCGTTGGACAACAAGGTGCGCTGGATATGATTTCTGCATTCCCTGATGCGGATATGATTTACGCATTGGTTGGCGACTATGCAATTGGCGTTGTAGCAGCTTTGGACGTGCTGGGAGTTGATATTCCTGTATACTCATCAGTTATCGATGCAGTAACAGCAGGACACATCAGAGACGGTAGAGTAGTTGAAGGCAACAATGGTATATTCCTTGCTGCCGGTATAGCTCCGGCACTACTCATAAACTTCATGGACGGACACCCGATTCTTAATGACGAAGGTTTACCGCCACGTCTAAGAACACAATCGTTCTTAGTAACTCCTGACAATGTAGATGCTTATTTGTCTGTATTTTTCTCGGACGACAGACCTGTAATACCTGATAGCATACTGCGCAATCTTCTATGGAGATACAACCCCGATGTTACATATCAAGATTTTGTTGATCTTATTCAAAATGGTCTTGATCTAAACTCTCTGCTTGCTGCGCACGGACTTCCCACCGTTGACTAATGTTTTTTAACCTGTGCAGATGAGCATAGAGTATAGCAGTCTGCCACCTAATAGGTGACAGACTGCTATAGCCACAAAAAAAGGGGGGATTTTATTTTGGAAAAAGAAATAATAGTTGAAACTAAAAAAGAAAAGCGACAGAATCCCGTATTATTTTTGCTAATACTAATTGCATCTGTTGTAGTGCTTGCTATTTTCTTTAATTTTATTACAGACGGCAGATATCTTACCGCCATGAACATTAGAGTTATTTTTTCTAATGCTGTTCATCCTATATTCATTGCGTGGGCAATTTGCTTTTTGTTCGGCTGCGGGTATACTGATTTGTCTGTAGGCGGTGTTGTTATACTTGGTTCTCTATCTGCCACTGCTTTCGGAAATATGTTTGGGTATCCGGGAGTTGTTTTGGGTGGACTTATCGCCGGTATGGCGTTGATTTTTCTGAACTTTTCGATTTTCGCATTTACAAAAATTCCATCATGGATTGCGGGTATCAGCCTTGCAATATTCTACGAGGCTCTTGCTCTCGGGCTTAGGCTAAATAGAACCATAGGTGCTCATGTTGATACTGACCTTCACAGGGATTTTAGGGCTCTTGGACAAACTCCTCTTAACATAATCCTTGTAGCTGTTGGTCTTGTTGCAGTATATATTGTATATAACAGGACAACTGTAGGTCTTAATATTCGAGCACTGGGCGGAAATAAAGAAGTGGCAAAAGCTATGGGTGTCAATGTTACACGCACACTGTTGTTCGTAGGTCTTATATGCGGTGTTCTTATTGGTATTGCCGCATTTATCCAACAGAGTTTTGTAACACGAACTGTGGTCATGACAGGGCTTACGAGCCTTCAAATGATTTTTAACCCTCTTGCTATTGCGCTTTTGGCTCAAGTGTTGCAAAAACGCATAAACATTGTTATTGCAGTACCTGTATGCGGAATCATCATATATGCCGTGTTTAACCTTCTGACGATGTTAGGAGTGCCATCAGGCACCTTGCAGCCTGCTGTTTTGGGCGTGTTCCTAATAATCTTTGGAATTTCTGCACAAAGAGGAGTCAAGGAGGTGGTAAAATGAGTACACCGATTCTTGAAATTCGTAATCTTTACAAAAGTTTCGGCCCGACACGTGCGAACATTAACATTGACTTTAAGTTAAATAAAGGCGAAGTTAGAGGGATTTTGGGCGAAAATGGTTCCGGCAAATCGACCCTTATATCTCAGATAGCGGGCTTGCAAAGTCCGGATTCGGGAGAAATGTTTCTAAACGGTGAGGCTTATAAGCCACGCTCTCCGCTTGATGCAAATAATGCTAATATTTCGATGGTCTTGCAGGAACTTGGCATAATCGGCAACCTTCCTGTTAGCGTAAATGTGTTTTTGGGCAGAACGAAGCAATTTACAAAATTCGGTGCTGTTAACTTGGAAGCGATGAACCGTGCGGCTGTTGCGGAATTTGAAAAATGGAACTTACCGGTACCTGCGCTAAATATGTTTCCGGGTGATATGATTATCGAGTCACGCAAGGTAATAGAGCTTGCCAGGGCACTTTCTGTTGATCCTGATATATTACTACTCGACGAAATAACGCAGTCACTTTCACACAACAACAGAAACAACCTATATGATTTGATTCAAAAGCTCAAAGCAATGGGGCGCTCTGTAATTGTCATAACGCACGATGTTGAAGAAATGCTTGAGATCACCGATACCATAACAGTATTGCGAGATGGGGAAGTGGTAGGTGATGTAGTATCTTCCGAAATCACAGCAGAAGAAATAAAGCGAATTATGGTTGGACGTGAAATAAGCGGCGACTATTATAGAGCCGATAACAAAGCCGAATTTGACGATGAAGTTGTGCTAAGCGTTAAGGATCTGACAATTGAAGGCGAAATTGAAGATGTGTCATTTGAGGTTCATGCAGGTGAAATTCTTGGATTCTGCGGACTTAGTGACTCAGGTATACATGCGGTAGGCAAAGCAGTTTTTGGGTTATCTAAAGCCAGTTCAGGCACAATTCACCTTAAGACTGAGGATTTGTATGTAAAAACGCCTATGCAGGCACTCAAGAACAAAATGGCTTACGTTCCAAAAGACAGAGATAAGGAAGCACTGATGATTCAAGCCTCGATACGTGAAAATTCGGTGTTGCCATCAATTGGGGGGCTTACAGGTATATTGGGATTTATTTCTCCGCCGAAGCTAAAAACATTGGCTAATGACATAGTTGAAAAGCTGTCTGTAAAATGCAGGGATATTTATCAGCCGATGAGTGCGCTTTCTGGCGGGAATAAGCAAAAAGTAAATCTTGGACGTTGGCTGGCTAGAGATCTGAAATTATTGATTCTCGATTGCCCCACACGTGGGGTGGATGTCGGCGTAAAGGCATACATCTATTCGCTTATGAAAGAGGCCAAGATGAACAAACTTGCAATCATTCTGATTTCTGATGAACTTCCTGAAGTTCTGGGTATGGCAGACCGACTTATCGTGATGAAAGACGGCAAAATAACTAAGCTGATAAGCCGTGAAGAAGGGTTTACAGAGCAAGCCGTTATAGGGGATATGATATGATGAGTAATTTAAGAAAAAGATTAAATAGGGTTAATTTCCAAGATGTTATTCCATTTGTAGCTTTTATTGTGATTTTTACGTTTTTTGCTATTATGAGCTATGATGATAGAACATCGACAATAAGGATGCTCACACGTTTTAACTTAACCAATCTACTTGATCAGTCGATACTGGTTGTCGTTGCAGGTAGTGGGATGATCTTTGTAGTCGCACAGGGTAGTATAGATCTATCCGTGGGTGTTAACCTTGCAATATCCGGTGTTGTTGCTACTTGGGTTTATCATTTGACCGGACTTGTGTGGATATTGATTCCGACAGCCATGCTTGTTGGGCTTCTGGTTGGGGCGTTTAACGGCTTTATCGTCAGCAGATTCAAGGTGCCGTCCTTTATGCTTACCATTGCGATGCTTATTGCAATGCGGGGAATAGTTGACTTCATTCAGTCTCATATTGGAAATCAGCGAATCCCCGAGTCTCTACGCTTTTTAAATGACCAATCTGTTAAGATTACTATCTTCATAGTAGTAGTTCTTATCATGGCTTATGTGTTCGAATTTACTAAAGCAGGTAAGTATAGCAAAGCTATCGGAGAAAACGAGACAGCAGCAAAATCTGTCGGTATTCCGGTTGCACGTATGAAGTTGCTTGCGTTTGCACTGTCAGGTCTTATGGCTGGTGTTGCTGCGGTGTTCTCACTTGTGACATTTGCCTCGACGAGTCAGCAGATGGGCGTGTTCCTCGAAATGAGGACAATAATGGCGATTTTCCTTGGCGGAGTGCTTATAACCGGGGGTTCATCTGCTAAGAGTTACAAGGTAATACTAGGTTCGCTATCAATCACGATGATTATTAACGGCCTGGCGATGATTGGACGTCCTGAACCGCATATTTCGCAAGCTGTGCAGGGCCTGCTACTACTGCTGATTCTTATAATATCAGTATTTGCGGGCAAGAAGACCGGGCGGTTTAAGGATGTTGAAAGTCTAAAACCTAAGGAAGAAGATACAAAGGAAGAAACTCAGTAGGTTTACAATTAAGAAAATGATAAAATGGGGCAGCAATACTATATTCTTGCCCCATTTTATTGTTGTGAAGCGGAGGTGGAGTAATCTGAAAGAAAAGCTGGTAATTGCATTAAAAGGGCAGAGGCTATGCAGGCGAATCGCCGTGTATGTACTGGGATATTTCATTACAGCTCTTGGTGTAGCTTTTTCCATTCATGCTAATCTTGGCGTTGCTCCGGCGGCTTCGCTTCCGTATATTATCAGTCTGGTTTTTGGGCAGGAGTTGCCGGGCACGACCGTGACGATAGTGTTTACATGCTATATTCTCATCCAAATTGCCATATTGCGAAAGAGGTTTAAATGGATTAATGTTACACAGATTATTCCGTCCATACTTTTTGGATATTTTGTAGATATTTCAATACGATTTCTTGCTATTGTAAGAGTGCCTGACTTTCGGTTTCTTGCATACGGCGGGGTGGACTTTCATGTTTTTACATATCTTGCCCAATTGGGCTTGCTTTTAGCGAGTATAATAGCTGTTGCGCTTGGGCTTATTATGGTTTTTGATGCTAATTTTGTCAATTTGCCGGTGGAGAGCTTAGCGAAAGTAATTACGCAGGTGCTGCCGAATCATAAACATTTTAGCAAGTTTCATGTCAACAAAATGATGTGCGACAGCGTGGCGGTGAGCTTAGCTATATTACTTTCACTTCTATTTCTAGGTGGGATTGTCGGTATTCGTGAAGGTACGGTTCTCTCAGCCATATTTATAGGAAAAGCTATGCCTTACATCAGAATAGTCGCTGAGCCGGCAATGCGTAAAGTTGGCATATATAAGGAGTAAATCGCTTGACAATAGCCGAAGGACGGTTTACGATATAAAGCTGAGGGGAGTCGACTAAAGCATTCAGTGCGAAATTATATTTCATAAGGAGCGAAACATTGAAGACTATTTATAACACAACAGGAACATGTTCAAGTCAGATAGCTATCGAGCTGGAAGATGATGTTATTAAAGAAGTGCAGTTTAGCGGTGGTTGTGGCGGGAATCTCGATGGGATTTCTACGCTTGTAAAGGGAATGAGAGTGTCGGATGTAATTGAGAAACTTGAGGGCACTAAATGCGGAACTCGCAAGTCATCTTGCCCGGATCAGCTTGTGCAGGCACTTAAGGAAATGGTAAAATAAGGTGAGGGAGTGTATCAAAACAAAAGTTTTGTTGCACTCCCCACTCCCGACGACTGAATAAGGAAACAAATCAACAAAAAGTTACTCTCAACGTCCCGAAAATGCTTGAAATTGCAAGCGTGTTAACAAAACACCCGCCGCCTGC
>Ga0123355_10013209_pt1 | contig 12838 bp, 5 predicted proteins | sample TergutEmb28metaG_3_FD_89872 | JGI IMG/M metagenome (GOLD analysis project Ga0123355, IMG submission 89872) | Embiratermes neotenicus P1 segment gut microbial communities from Petit-Saut dam, French Guiana - Emb289 P1 | ecosystem: Host-associated > Arthropoda: Insects > Digestive system > Gut ...
GCACTGATTTCTCAGATTTATTTTTGGAATAAAACTCTACATGTTTCGGACAGTTCCTCTGTCCATCATCGGGAGTTTTTCACTGTACATGCAGCATTGTTATATGTCATACAGGTTTGCTGGCAGCTTGCGAGCCTGCTCGCAAGCTGCCAGCAAACCTGTATGACATATAACAATGCTGCGTGTACAGTGAAAAACTCCCGATGATGGACAGAGGAACTGTCCGAAACATGTAGAGTTTTATTCCAAAAATAAATCTGAGAAATCAGTGCATCTAGTTGGTTTTATTATAAGGACGTAGACACCGCTGTTTGCTTTACGTTAAGAACAATAAATCAGTTTATTTCGTCATTTGGAGAAAATTACATAGCTTATGTATTTTAATACACGGTTACGTCACACAAACATCAGTTACAAATTCGCTGCGTATTTATTTATTTAGCGACTTTAAGGACGGTGTCAGTAGTTCACACCAAACAGCGTCGAATTACATGACTACAGCTGACTGAAAGGAGGTAAGGGAGCTGTTTTGGTCCAATCTGAGATATTACACCGCTATTTTTGGGGGGAGGCTGAGGAAAAACACAAAAAAACTCATTCTATATAATCCATGTCCCCTCCGCGATTCGAACCAGGCACCTTCCTTATACCAAACGCAAAGTTTATCGCTTGGTCTTTCATATTCCTTTGTTTCCATTTTTTATCCTTTTATATACGGTTGTATGTTTTGTATGTTTCTGTTTAATTTTGTAAATTATGTATTCTTATCGTTACGTTTATGTACTCTTATTGTTATGTATGTTCTGTTCTGGTTATTCTGTTTCATTGTTTTGTTCTGTGTATTGCTTGTGTGTAAATGTGTCAACCCAATTGCAGTTAACAAAATATATCACATCGCACACGCCATTATTAGTGCCAAAGTTGTCGGCGCGTTTGAGCTGTAGCCTTCCTCTTACTTCATCCAAAGTTACTGGTGACAGAACAGCAGCTATGTGTCATATTGCGAAGGGCTGAATTTCAAGTCCAGATTCAAACGCCTGTCATCCTGTAAGAAAGGTGATTTTCCTCCTTCCTTTCATATCCTTTCTAATTCACCAATTCACCAATAATTCGACGCTCTATAAACTGAGATTCTAACAGCTACGTTAATTCCACCGTAAATAAAGAAATAAATCGCAAATCATTTGGCTCCTCGACTGTATTCACTTTCAGTCAGGAGTGACGTAAAGGATTCCAGATGTCGCAAGTAGTTTTGACTTCTTCAGTATAGGGTCAGATAGCTCAGTCAGTACCGTGGCTAATAAGCTACTGGCTGAACGAGCGAGAAAACGTGGTTCCATTCTTGACAGGGGCCAGAGATTTCTCACTTCTTGCAAACGCGCAGACCGAATCTGGAACCCACACAGCCTCGCATTCAATGGGTACTCGCGGCTCTTCGCCAGCAGTAAATCGGCCGGGGCATGATGTTAATCACATGTCTTCATCCAGAGTCAAGGTTCAGAATGAGGGGAGCTATACCTTCATATGCCTTCAATGCATTAACAGGGAAAACTCTGCTTCTGCTTTGTGCAAATTATATCAAATGGAGACTGCAATTAACCATATTTTTCTTCTTCTTTCCTCCCAAAGGCGCCACGTTCTTTTGCCAGTTGCAGCCAGAGAAATTTCTGGGAAGCGGGCGTCCTCCTAGCGCTGGAGAAAAGCAGCAGAATTCGGAATAAATTAACTTGGCTTTACATGACTTCTGGGAACCCTGTTTTCGTGTTTATGGCTTAATCACAATGGGAAGTGTAATGTAAACAACTGTGACAATATTTTCACTTTCCTTTGTAAAGCCTTACGAAACCTTGACATCTCGGTCACAACGTTTCATCAAGTTGTTGGCTACTGCACGTCTCTGGTATTGTATGTACAGTTGCTCTCTTTGTCAAGGCTGCGACAGCGATTCGCTACGGGCTAGACGGTCCGGGGATCGAATCCCGTTGTATGGCAGATTTTTCGCACCCGTCTAAACTGACCCTGGGGCCCGCCCAACCACCTGTATAGTGGGTACTGGGTCTTTTTCCCGGGGATAAAGTGGACTGGGAGCGGAGTACACCACTCACCGTCATCTAGCACCGTGATTAAAGAAAGAGTAGAGCTATACCTCTACATCCCCTCTGTACCTTCACGGTTTACCAAAGAGTGATTTTTTCTCTTTTACTCTGTTTTTGGGACCGCGGTGGCACAGTGGTTGAGGTGCTGTGCTACAAATCGGAAAGTCGCTGGTTCGATCCCAGTTGGTGTCATTGGAATTTTTCATTGACGTAAAATCCCTCCGATCGCGCTATGGTCCTGGGGTCAACTCAGCCTCTAACAGAAATGAGTACCAGGAGCATTTGCTGGGGGTAAAGGCGGCCGGTGCGTAGGGCTGACAACCTTACCACCATCCTGTGCCGTTGTCATGAAATCTGGGAACCTTAACTTCCTGGAAACCTGTGGGCCACTCCAGGCCTGTAACGGGACTGCTTTACCTTTTACTCTGTAAATGCATGTCTCCGCCCGAAAGATTAAGGTCTGTCTCACAACTGATGACTTAAAAAAAGCTTCCTATATCGGAAACCTCTAAATACCTGAATTCAGTACACTTCCTCCAACCTTAATTCCCTAATAAACACATTAAAATCATCCTTCAATATCCCCAATACTCCAAATGTTTCCGAAAAGATTTTCTACCAAAATCGTGTTCAGGACTATAAGTCTCGTGTCTTTCATATTCATAACCATTTCAGCTGAGACGTGTCGTGCCCCTGCCGTGCTCCGACCATTCCGTTCTGAAAGCGACTTCTCAAAGCCACGGCACAGCTCGTGTGAATTAACATGGGCCGTCCAGAGACGGCTTGTGGGCGGCCTGCCCAGTTTCGGCTTCTTTCGGCTACTACGCGGAAGTACACGAAGTTCGTTAACCAGAATTCTGCTGCCTGTTAAGATGTGTTAATTGTTCTGATGAGTGGTATAACTAACCGCCTAAATTATCGTATAATTTTTGTGATATATACATAATTCATTTTGTAATATATACACAATTCTGTCATGCTGCTGAGAGACGGAAATGCGTAATGGCGGAAGAATCTTGTTAGCCGTCCTAAATCTGTATGTACGAATTAAAATTCGTGTGGCGACATTCGACACTAATCACTCCGTCACTGATAGCTCGGCATCAATCGCTGCTTCTTTCCAGAAGCTTCCCAATTCTGCAGTCAAGACAATCAGCAGGGCTCGTCATAGACAGTGTCGATGTGTCAGGCGAAACGATCGGCTTATCGAACATTCTGAGGTTAGCAGTTGATTTTTTTACATGTAACGTACTTGCTTACTTATTCCACGGAGCAGAGTCTTTCTTCAGAAGTTAACCAGTTCTCAGCTAGTCAAGAAATTCCCCGTATTTCATGGAACCCAAAGGTTCATTACCGCATTCACAAGTGCCCGTCACCTATTCCTATCCTGATAAGAGGGTCCCTTTCACCACGGCATGGCGCGTCCTCAGGTTACGGATGGAGGAACGGTATCCAATATGGAGGGTAGCTGCGAACATATTAATCAGCCTCGGACAGCCGACAAGGGGTGGTCCTCCAGTTTGGGGGTTGGGCGAGGTGCTAACAACTCGTCACCGTAAAAACTTGTCATGGTACGAACCGTTCACAAAGAAAGCCTCGGACCTGGACTGATACATGTAACGTACAAAAAAGATAAACAAATGCTGGTATTAAGTTTTATATTTGGCTTATTGTGGACAGGGTGGGGTTTATCGGTAAGTTCTGTAGCTTTTTAAGGGTTCCGTCAGTTAAAATAGATTGCGAAGCGTTGGTCTAGAAGATAGGGACACTTTCTTTCCTTTCAGGATCCAACCCTGAAGATGGAAACGGTGTGATTCTCTTAAACATCTGTAGTTTTCTACCAGAATATACGGCGTCATATCTCATAACATGGTGGTTTAAACTGCTTATTAACTGTTAAGAAACTGTTACAGTTTCCCCTACTTTCGAAATCACTTAAGTATCACCTCCGCGATATTAGGTCAATGTGTTTTCACACAAACAGTTTACCGAAGTCTCTGGCAAAGTTTCCTCATGACCTTTCTTGGAACTACGCGAGGAAAATGAGGACTCAGTATTATCTCATATGAAGTCACACGTGCTTATGCTGATCAAACGATATTTATCTCGTTGTCCTATAAGTGCTTCCCCGCTATGTAGACCTTGTTATGTTTCAACACGCGCGAGGCGAGCTGAAAGCTGCAAACGTTCAGGCGAGATGGACCCTACGTAATGGATTTGATTTAATTATCTCTTGGCAGACGAACAGCAAAGGAATAATACTGACGTAATAATAATAATAATAATAATAATAATACCAGGAAAACATGAAGTCTAGGAATTACAGAAATTAGTCATATTGGGCAATACACACATACTTCGGAAAGTACTAACGTAAAAATACAATAGATTCAACACTGAAATTAACGATATAAGTACCATGAATAGTAACAACAGAATAGCTGCAACACTGCATTCCCTAGGGACATAGTTTGTCTCAGGAATATAAGTATAAATACCCTGCATAAAGGAGACGACGACGATGAAGAAGATGATGATGATGATGATGATTATGATGATGAGGATGATAATAATAATAATAATAATAAAAATAATAGAAACTACAATTTCAGTTGCTACAAATGACTGTCACAAAAGTGTATATTTTTGGTTTATTTCACACCACATAGCGTCGAATTGTAGGATGAATACGAATGATTTGGAAGTGCTCGTGCCTGAGTCACGACGCTCAAACATGCCTGGAGTGACTATGAAAACCGCGAGAGACTTTAGGATGGTCGAAGTTTCGTCCGAAGGTTCGAACTAGGTACCTCCCGCAAGCAAGTGAGAAGTGTTACGGTTGCAGCCAACTGACTCTGTACGATTATAATCTTGATATATACAAGATACGTGCGATGAAACGAAGGAAGGTCAACTGAATTGGTCACCTCTTGCCTTCCAAAACTCGTTACTGAAGGAAAGATAGAAAAAACGAAAAGGCGAGGAAGTTGACGTAAGCAGTTACTGGATGGCCGTAAAGAAAAGAAAAGATACTGAAATTTGAAAGAGAACGCACTAGAGAGAACTCTGAGGAGAACTCGCTTTGGAGGTGGCTATGGACTTGTCACAAGGCACATTACGTGATGAATGAATGTATGTACATGATATACAAATATACAGGGTGTTTAAGTATCTTTCATGTTTCGGGAGAATGTTCTTGGTACAAATTACATCTGTATAACAAAACATTCTTATATACTAAGTTTAATGTTTATGCACAAAATGACGAGTAAAAAATGTTGTCTTCATGCGTCGTCATGCACTGTGCCTGTTTAAAATGGTGTGTTATGGTCCGTCCTTAAGCCGATAGTCAAGTCATGCCATACAGAGGGGAGTGTGCTATGTAATATACTTGAGACTCTTCGGATGATTTTGATGAAACTGTTGCGAATTTTTCTTGCTGAATTAGTTTCTATGTCACTCTGATTCATTAGAATTTAAGTACACGTATTAACATTACAGTAACAGTAAATTCCTCCTCGTTTTAATATTCATTTCGTAACCAATATATTTTTTAATATTTCTCATTCTTTCTAATTTATTTCGCCATTATCTGCATAGAAGATCAACTTCGGATGAAGGAAATGGTGGTGTACCTGAACATAAAGAAGTTTCGCCCGATGAAACATCCTGTACATATATATGTTTATATATATATATATATATACAGGAGGAATATACCATGTATATGTACATACATGGGTGTGTGTGTGCGTATATGTGTGTGAGTGCACATGCTTATGTCTATGGAACCACATTTTCTTGTATCCGTCACTCAGTAGCCTATATACCGGCCACCTTTACCCCACAGGAAATATTCGCGGTGCTCATTTCTGTTAGAGGCTGAGTCAACCCCAGGCCCATAGTGCGACCGGAAGGATTATGTCAATAAAAATTCCAATGACACCATCGGGAATCGGACCCGCAACCTTCCGACTTGTAGCGCAGTGCCCTAACCCAATAAACACACAAATATATATGTCTAAATTATTTAGTGTTCTGCTCTTCCGGGACAGCTCTCGTGCGATAAACGTTCGTCTTCACGTGTCTACACCGGGATAAACAGCGAACTGTCCACACAGAATACGCAGCTAAACCCATACGGAGATGGGATGACGTTTAAAACGCATTACTGAAAGTCCCATTTACTAGTCTGTGAGTTTTCTTGGAATAAACTGTATTAAAAGTTTGAACTTTTTTATTTATTGTAACAATTTTATACGTGTGCATTCCCGTTTGCCAAATAAGCTGTGCCAAAAAGTCCGTTCCTCACATTCAAGTCTCTCAAAATATCTGCCCAAAGCAATGATACTGACTCATTCTTGTTATACGGCTGCTAATGCTTAAATCCCTTAAATGGGACCAAATCTAACGCACTGTAAGAAACAAACTGGATCATTCTTATCATTAAATTCGTGTTGTAAAGGGGGAAGAAAATGACGTCTTTACTGTTACTAACACCATTGCTTATTGCGATAGAGACGCACCGTGTTTCGGTTTAAGGCACACCCGTTACAAAGCAAATGATTCTTCATGAGACCTACGTTTGCATATAGCATACCAAAGAACAATACAACGAAGATCTGTGTGAAATACTTTATTTTACGGGCGAACAATGCGACGGCCACATCTTGTAGTCTTCGTAACAAAACAATCAATGAATTTTATGTCTTGCTGACCGTGCATCTTGGTATGACTCTGGGTAAATGACCAACTTGATGCACAATTACGTTATATAATACGTTTATTACTGTAATCCTCTACATGTTTCGAGCAACTCTGTGCTCATCATCAGGAGGTCAAATTCTATTAATACAGCATCTGGTATAGTATTCTTTGTAAGTGACCGTGCGGTGTGCAGGTTGAGAAGGAACTATTTTCCCTCTCAACCTGCACACCGGACGGTCACTTACAGGGAATAATATACCAGATGCTGTATTAGTACAATTTGACCTCCTGATGATAATCACAGAGTTGCTCGAAATATGTACAGGATTATAATAAAAAACGATCAGGTTAACTGTCGCCTCTCGACTGACTTGGCCTTCAGGCAGCCCTTACTTAATCGGAAGCCTGCATTAAGCAAGGCAGTCAAACTGTCCGTGCTTAAACGAACCCGTTACTCAGTTGCACGGAAAGAGCGAAAACCGAATGTATGGAATGTAAAACACTTTCGAATTCTCTGGTAAATGTTAAAAATAAATTCCACAACCCAACACAGAATTTCAGCAGTTGAGTGGCTATTAATGTGGTGCGGGTAACTGCGGCAAAATTTGGTGTGCATTCCAGCAACATGAAATTCAGTAAAAATTAATGAATAATGAATATGTATACTATAATTATATGCATAACTTTATATGTGTAGCTGTATATACATCACGAGCAATAAAAAATACACCAAATATGCAATTCACAACACAAGGGATGTTGTCACTATGTTTACACTTTTTGCAGAATGAATTAATATAGTTGTCTGCCTATATAAATAAACAGCTCTAAAGTTTTAAAATTTGTTTCTAAGTTCTATCGTCTCTTTGCCAGTGTAAGAAACGCACGACGATTTCTCATTTCAAACGTCATTCTGCCGTCAACATTACGCTTAGTCTATGTGTTTCGCTTAAATTGAGGCAGAAAGAGCAGGGAAAATTATGGCGTGTTAGTCTTCAAATTTTAAGTAAGAATTTGGGAAGACACGCATAAAACTGACATCTGGTTCACACGCCGTAACATACGAAAGTCAAGTTCTCTGCTACCCACGAAGAAAGCGGTTAGCGGACCTGAAGTAAATCAACAAAATTCCATTCATCGTATTCGCTATACTTTAACATGAGCCCGGGCTACTTTGATTGCGTACATGTTTACATATCAAAATTCTATTCAGAAAGAAATTAAAAGCAGATTGAAGTCAGGAAATGCTTGCTATCATTCGGTGCAGAATCTTTTGTCTTCGAGGTTCCTACCCAAAAATTTAAAAATTAAGATATAAAGAACTACAAATTTGCGTGTTGCTTTGAATGGGTGTGAAACTTGGTCGCTTACATTGAGGGAGGAACGTAGGCTGAGGGTGTTTGTGAATAGGGTGTTGAGGAGAATATTTGGGCCTAAGAGGGACGAGGTAACAAGGGAGTGGAGAAAACTACATAAAGAAGAGCTTAATGATCTGTACTCCTCACCCAATATTGTTCGGGTGATCTAATCGAGAAGAATGAGATGGGCGAGGCATGTAGCACGTAGGGGGATATTTAACCCTTTAAGGACGAAACCTAATATGTTTACTTATAGATCTAGGTCGTAGAGTGGAAACGGAATCTGATGGCACACGGCGAAGCACGGGAGGAGAAGTGAAGGGGAAAGAGACGAATGGAGTGGGTAGTCAGCACTCATGCACTGTATGGGAACACGGTCTATCCAGCATTATTACCGCTGATGCGCACACCTCGGCTGCCAGCAGCCGACTGAACTGACACCTCCGCCGATATAAATGGACTCGTCCGTTTCGCTGGAAGACCAAATCTGGATTCTGCGCGTGTGCCATCACATTCCGTTTTCACTCTACCAAACAATAAACACACTGCAACTGAGTTACAAAAACCACCAAGGTAACGGTGTAGGGAAATAATCAATGTACATTCTGAGATCCATAAAAAAAACATAAAAACACTGCGGTGGCAGTACGTGGAACTGTTGGCAATATATACAGATGATGCATGCAGTAACCGCTGGGCTGTAAAGTTTAAATGCTGCGACATTGTACAAATGCTTCCTTGTGTGGAGGAAAGAGCATTATACAACACGAATGACTAAGATTCTAGTCTAGTATAGTCTACTTCCTGAACAGTGCGACATACACGTACAGTACATCAACAAGGACACTACCAATATATGCAGCCACATCACCACTGATTTAATCACACTCTGACGAACCACAATTGACTATTTTAACAGAGTGTAACTTTAGCATGCACGGATAATGCGCTACCTGAAGATGGTGTGACTGTACAGAAACATGTCGGAGCTCTTGTAATGTAAATTTTAATATTGTTTTAAAGATAATCACTTGTGAAAAAAAAAAAAACTTCGATAATATCAAGATGCGCGGTACGAATGTGAAAAAAAAAACTGAATAATTATTTAGCCGTTACGTGTTTTGGAAAATCTGTCAAGGACATTTTGCTTTGGTACGTTCTGTGCGCACGTGGATTGCGGGTCGGTCAGCACTGCCTTACATAACAGAGCAAGTGGTGATACTGTGTGCTTCCTATCATCGAACTGCCCCGAAGGTTTATCTGTGTGTGTCTGACAAAGATGTGCTTTCACCCGCGATAACACAGTCAGCCAAGCTGAATACATGACCGACCAATGCAGGACTCTTGGACATAAGGAAGCAAATATATTCTCGTGTTTATGCTTCTCTAACACTTCCTCAACTTTTCTGTCCAGAGGCCTCAAACGAGATTCTTCTACAATAAGCCCAACACTCCCCTAAACAAATACTCGCATAATAGGCCTGTACACCGTTCATAGTGGCGAAGTTATCCCGGTGGCCGCGCGGATTAAGGCGTGGTTCTGCTGCCGCTCGCTTGCTAGGATTGCGGGTTCGAATCCCACCGGGGGTATGGATGTCTTTATCTTGTAAGTGTTGTGGTTTGTCACGTAGAGGTCTCTGCGACGGGTCGATCACTCGTCCAGACGAGTCCTACCGAGTGTGGTGCGTGCGTCATCGACGGTGATGATTGGCGCAGTAACCTGTACACTACAATGAGTAGGTATACAAGAATTCAAGGCTAAGGAAGAAGAGATGGAGATACGTGCGCATGTTCTTACAGGCACAAGACGTAGTAGTCACAGCGAATACGCCACGGGGTTGAACGTACAGTTGTTCGAATACCGGCAGCGGCTAGAGCTACTGTCTTCTCCAAAACTTCCGGGCCTGCTCTGGGACCACCCAGCTTCTTATCCAATGGGTACTGAGGTTCTTTGCCGGGTGGGGGGGGGGGGGAAAAACGGCCGGGACGTGAAGTTGACAGCTCACCTCCATCTAGTGCCGAGGTTAAGAATGACCGGAGCTATATCTTAATTCCTCCTATACGCCTTCCTGACGTAGATACGGAGAACTACTTTTCAGGTAGTAGTTGCTGTCATTGTCGGATATATGGCATCATCCTACAGCCATTATATGTACTTATTTTCATCCATAACAGATGTCCTGTTGAATTTTTAATGAGCTTTGTCCATTATTCTATTTTAAAAAGGACGAGGAAAGTTTGTTTGCTTTATATTGATGTGTGTTATGATATACATTATATCCTTTCTTTCTTAGTCTGACCTTTCTACTCATACATTGTAGCTGTAGAGGGTTATTGTTGCACCTGATCACACTCCGTAACACAAACACACAACCAGTAGGGCTCCTCTGGACGAGTGATCGGCCCGTCGCAAAGATCTGTACCTGACAACACACAACACTCACGAGAGAGCGAGAGAGAGAGAGAGACATCCATAACCCGGCGAGATTCGAACCCCTAATCCCAGCAAGCCAGCGGCCGCAGACCCACGCGTTAGTCTGCGTGGCCACCGGGATCGGCAATACACTGCTGTTGAACGAAGAAGATGGCCGGTAACCTTCACCAGCTAACTCGGAGGTACAGTACATGGACACTCAGCCGCGTAAGAGATTTCCCGCTCTTAATTAACATAATGCGGTTCTCAAGAGTCAAAATTTATCGACATTTCTGAGCAATTGGCTGTCTCCATATTCACGGTACAAGAATGCACCAAGTCATCCCAAAACGTCGGTTAACTTTCCGCCATACTACACAGCGTCACATCCCTGACGAAACATTGTTAAATTGCAAATATACGTTGCCACTAAATTATCAGCGTATAATCGGTAGGTTTAATGTAAACATAATCTCTATGCACCCAGTTCTTGACAAAAAAGGATATAACAGTACGAATAAGAGAAGGTACTATGTGCGGTCAGGGGTACCCGGTGGCGCAGTAGGTTGAGGCTACAAGTCGGAAGTTCGCGGGTTCGATTCCCGATGGTGTCATTGGAATTTTTCATTGACAATCCTTCCGGCCGCACTATGGTCGATTCAGTCCCTAACAGAAATGAGTACCAGGAATTTCCTTGGGGGGGGGGTAAAGGCGGCCAGTGCGTGGGGCTGACAACTTTACCACCTTCCTTTGCCGATTGTCTTGAAATTTGGGAGCCTCAACCTCCTGGAACCCTCTGTGGCTGTCCAGGCATGTAATGGGACTGCTTTAATATGTACGGTTGACTAAAAATATACACAGCACAAACGTAGGTCATACATATATGTCTAGATCAGTTAATAATCACAACGTATGCAGGCCAAGGAAATGCATCATTGCAAATTCAGACACTATCCAAACAAACTTCATCTCTGTGAAAACAAGTATTTCCTCCTCATATTTGGTCACCAGACCTAAGATGGCAGAAGGTCATCCAGTGTATTCTGACGTCCAGTCTCTTTTTTTTCATATCTAGTGACCCTTCCCCTCTACAGCCGAAGTCTTCTGACTGGAGGAAGAAATTACTTTATTAAGGAAAACCACACCATTAGATGTTGTTGCTAGGCAGCCCGGCCAGCGTAGTGGTTTGTTTTCCTTTCAGTTTTAGACGACCCATACAAGTCTTATCTCGCGCGAAACAATACGACTTGGTAAACAATACTACTTGGCATGCAGGACGTCCTCGGTTTATACTGTACAGTTCAAATAACTTGAAACCTGAGCTCCCTGCAAAATGCTGTCGCAACGGAATTGCTTCTGTTAAAGTTAAATTTTGTGTTGTACTAGAATCTATTTTTGTCAAAAATTGAATCGCTTCAAAGAAAATGCAGAGTCCTGCGGGTTACGAGACAATGTCTTTGAAAAGCAGAGAAAACGTTTGGAGCTGCGCGCGCTGTGCTTCCCCCGCTGACCAGCTGCCTCTTCACCCCGCGCTAGAAGGGATCAAGGTATCTGACGAAGGCGGTACTTCGGTCCGGCAATCCTGACTGAGGTGTTTCGTACTTTTCCTCAGTCACAAGATACGACAGTGTCTGAGTAATTTAGAACCCCGCCGTTACGTGCTACGTCGTTTCCAATTCGTTATCCAAGCGCCAAATAGTCCAAGCGACTGACAGGGTTGTTATATAAGCCATAAATAGGCTACAGTTTTTTTTCGTCCAGCAGTCCAATCAAAACGGAATGTGTGGAACAGATGAGAAATCTAAGGGTCTTAACCAAAAGACATAAGCACAGACTCAGTAAGAGACCTTTGCCTCTTCATACGAGGCGCAGGATTATTGAGTCTGTGCTGAACGAAATATTAGGGCTGCACAATAAGCCTAAGGCTGCGGTGCATTCGGTGCATAAGATGACGGGCCCTAAGAAGAAGAAGAAGAAGGAAAAGAAGAAGACGACGAAGAAGAAGAAGAAGAGGAAGAAGAAGAGGAAGAAGAGGAAGAAGAAGAAGAAGGAGGAGGAGGAGGAGGAGGAGAAGAAGAAGAAGAAGAAGAAGAAGAAGAAGAAGGAGGAGGAGAAGACGACGAAGAAGAAGAAGAAGAGGAAGGAGAAGAAGAAGGAGGAGGAGGAGGAGGAGGAGGAGAAGAAGAAGAAGAAGAAGGAGGAGGAGGAGGAGGAGGAGGAGGAGAAGAAGAAGAAGAAGAAGAAGAAGAAGAAGAAGAAGAAGA
>Ga0123355_10013210_pt1 | contig 12838 bp, 10 predicted proteins | sample TergutEmb28metaG_3_FD_89872 | JGI IMG/M metagenome (GOLD analysis project Ga0123355, IMG submission 89872) | Embiratermes neotenicus P1 segment gut microbial communities from Petit-Saut dam, French Guiana - Emb289 P1 | ecosystem: Host-associated > Arthropoda: Insects > Digestive system > Gut ...
AAAAACGAAAATTAATTTCAAACAAGTTCACCCCCCCGGGTGCGGGAACTAGGGACGGGAGAGGTTTATCACTAATGAAAAAAATATTAATTATAATTTAGCCCCCCCCCCCCCATTTTTTCTTTTCATTTGGCATTCGTGCCCAAAAGATTTCTCACCACTGAATGACAGCCTAGAAATAAATACATGTACCGCCTGTTGTATCATTAAAGGACTCTGAATTTTGCCCACAACACGTGTTACGGCACTGTGCACAGTTCTAACACCAAATACCTATTATTTCCCTAAACGGCATTAACCGATCGGTCTTTTAATGCTTACACATTGCTCCCGTTGAGATATGAACTGAAGTTTTAAATGTGATTTCGATGAATGTCAGTCTTACAGGGTTAATCCAAAACACATGGCAGTGTTATGTGCAAAGAGCAGTACTGAAATACTATCTAGATACCAACTCTGGGCACTATTGTGCGGTGTTACAACTGACAATTAATTAACAAGACAGATGGGATGAAGAATGCTAATGATTTCGTGCAAACAGTTTCAGATTATTAATTGTTAAGTATATGTCTACAAAACGCAAGTTATCACATCGCCCCACTAATATACATCAGAGTGTTTCGGTAGACATGGGTTCGAAGACTGAGTTATGACAGCCAAACAATTTCACAGAAACGACTGGTAAAAGTACAGTACAAGATAAACTGTTGCAAAGGTGACGTGCAACGTAATGCTGAATTGCTGGATTTGTGCAATATGAAACATACAACAAATGCGTAAATGTGCTAAATTCGAATGTCTAGTGGTCTGATTAATGGTTCGCGTAAACACGATAATGAACTTTCGGGTTTCATTAACTACACAATAAAAAGGTTTCGAACTGAACACACTATTATTGTAGCAAAAATAATTCTTCCCATAACTGCATCACAAATCTCATACTTAGAGGATTCTTAAGCTCTTTCAAATTATTCATCGCATTCAGTTACGTCATTGTTCATTTTGTTCTTCTATCATGTTCTTATAGCAGTCGGGGCAGATCAATTATTCTTATGACTATGCTATGCATTGGACAACCGAGGGATCGACGTTTGATTCTCGGTACAGGAAAGATACTCTTCATTTCTCCAAAGCGTCCAGATGGGCTCTGGGGCACACCCGAGATCCTGTTCCACTGGTACCGAGGTATAGCGGTCGAGGCGTGAAAATTAACACTCATCATCTGGTGCCAAAGTCAAGAAAAGGGGTGGGGGCTATACCTCCACTCCCATACGCCTTCATGGCCGCACAAAAGGACCTTACCTTATATTTCTATTCATACGCCTATTTACTCCCACGCTCATCGGGTTACCTCGCTCCGAAGGCAAATTTCTGTCATCCTTCGAAGTAATCACATTTTCCAGCAACAATTCACACACACACACACACACACACACACACACACACACACACACACACACACATGTATCTGACGCCCAACAAATTTCAGCCCTCTCTCATTCACGTGGAATTTCCCTGCAGCACAGTACAAAACCAAATTAGGAATCCAGCCTTATTTTAATCGATAAACCACTCGCAACACTTACATTATGAACCCGAAAGGTCTAGAGCAAGTACGCAGCCGAATTCTGTGCCAATTTCTTCTGCATACTTTCCTTTCGATTGAAGTCTTCGTGAATGTCAAAGGTACGCCTACACCAGGACCCCACCGAGCCTCGGATTCCGTTGTATGGGAAACTTCTGCCAGACAACTCCATCTCCGATCAGACGGAATAAAACGACAATAAAGCCCAATAGGTGCTCAAGTAAAATTTCAATTTCTATCCTCTCCGTCGAAACGCACGCAGAGGGGACATCATTAGCCGTATGAATCCATAATACCACGGCAGAATGGTAAGCAGATGGTTCTTTAACATATACGTGTATATCAAAACATCCAGTGAAATGCCAAATACATAATACGACGAGACACCCTTCTTCATATCATCTATGTCGACATAACAGCATAAGCATTAATATTTACACAAATAAACACCCACTAGCCATAGGACTAATACTACTAATACGAACAATAATATTATTCCTAATCAGAGAAACAACATACAATATACAATACATAAAAGACATGGCCTACAGACCTGTACTACCCGTTCGAGACAGTAATATATGTGTACACGCCAGGGACAGAATTTTTGTTTAATAATTTGCTTATTAATTTTGCCGTCATTTATTATTTTGTTACCAGTGATTGCATAATTTTGCACTCCAGTGCCTGCGTTAGAGATTAAAGGCGCGAAAATGACGTAATTGGCGTCTCTTCTTTGTGTTATGCGTAGCGTGGGGTCAGTACCACGCGTGACTCCGAGCTAAAGACTCGTAAAATCTTGCGCTCTGCACCGGCAGACAGTTTTGCATATAGCTGCAATGCAATCAGTGTTACAGTTAACTAAATATCATAATCACTGCACAAGGCAGCAATTTACAAGTGAAATTATCAAGGGAGAATCAAGCTCAATTTGTACATGATTCAAGACAAGCAAGTGTGTAAACTGTGTTGTATTCTAAATGAAAAACAGAATAACAAAGAGAGCGAAGTGCTACTAAACAAACAATAGCAAGCACAAGCAATTAATCACAATTATTGTTGATTTAATTTAACATAATTACGTGTGTACTAACCAAACTATATTTTACTAAAGTGATCAATCATTCTTGTTAACCGGCATTCAATGTGTTAGTTGGTCAAACTCGTAACAAGCGTTTATGTTCTTTGAACCAGAGCGAGGCAACAATATGCAAAACAAACTCTAGACGAATGAGCAAAAAATAAGGCCGGTCGGAGATCAACATCGGGCACGGACACGAAATTCATTATGCCTCTGCAATGGTTATGTCTGAAGAAGATGAATCGACTAACAACTAATTAAACCGTTGTACATTTATTAAAACACTTCAGAAATGACACAAGATGAAGGCAGCACGTTCCTCCGAAGCGCTGACAGCTATCTACCATAACAAAAAAAAAAAAGTGTCAAATAACAGAAAACTCAATTTTTAATGTTGTATTTGTTACGGAAAATATTGTTCCTAAAACGTTTAACAGTTACAATAAACAGCTGGTAAAACAGTTTTTTCTTTCCTTCCGAAAAGTGAATTAACTGTGAGCACTGCAGCAACACGAGTATGTTTACAGAAAACATTCGCCGTCTAAAAACGAACTTACGTGCCATCGCCCAAACACGAAGACCCATTCATCATATTTCCACTACAAAGTGCGCACAAATGTAGGTGCAACTTTTGGAGGGCAGTGACTACATATTCACCGTGTCCAACACAGCCATGTGTAAATAATACACGCAGTAACACTACGCTGTGACAGTGGTTTGTTTAGAAGTCTCTATGCATGGCGCAACAGAAGATTGATCCGTTGAACGAGTAGAACTGTATACATGGCCAAAACGAAACTCACTGCATCGCACTTTAAAACGTGTACTACCTTACCTACACAAACGTGTTCAGTAAACACGTTTCGTATATTATGAACACGCACAACTGTCGTATAGTAACGTAGTAATATGGGAAGAAATTTCACGTTTAGTGTAATAACTGAACAACGTGTATTATTATTTTCGTGGTGTACAATTTTTCACATTCCCCAACTCATATAGCCCAACGTTTAAGAAATAATAGTCTGTTCCACAAATTACACTACATTATATAGCGTCCAATGATGGAACGATTAGTGAATAATGAAATAGGAATGGTGTAAAAGGAAGGTGCCGTGGCCTAATTTCAGGTACAATTTAAAATAGTCTGCCTGGAGGGCAAAAAGAGAACTCATAACGACCTCAGCAAAGACACGTGGTCTTGCGGCCCAGATATGAAGCTGGGGCGTTCGAAATACAAAGGGAACATGATCTGTGTTTTTCTTGCAACCTTGTGCGACAAGAAACATCGAATATCATAGGGAACTGTTTACTTAATGCGTGAAGATAAAAACAAACCAGATTCTGACTTCTGTGCAACGGTCTATAGCATGTCCTTCAGTCTCATGCATAATTTCCGAATTCGTTCCCTTAAAGAGACCAAGACTACACAGAATATGCAAATTTAACAACCGAAACGGATGTTACGTGCAATATACGTTGTCTTTGTCTTTGCACTTTTTCTCAAACAAGGCTATGGAATTTCACATTTTCTGTTCTGTGCACTGCAATTCAATTACTATACCGTAAGCCAACAAATACACATGACTGTACTACTACTACTACTACTACTAATAATAATAATAATAATAATATCACCCAAAGGCAGGCGTTGATTGTATGTTCCTAGAAACAGGATGTAGTTAGAAGAAGCCTACGCAGTAGAAATTTAAAAACTGGTAGAATATGTAGACAAAAAACAAGATCCGCTAAAACAGCTTGTCAGAACGCACCAACACAACAACTCAGAAGTGTTAAAGACAGCTAGACGCCTCAAAACAGAAGTTCAGAGGGGAAAAAGACAAATAGCAGAGAAAACTGAAGAAAGATGGCGAGGGAAGAGGATGCATGGACAATTATCACGTAACTTAAATGAAAAGCTGGTAGATAATGAACAGTCGGATCGAAGGCTAAAATCTGGAGAATTTAAAGGAGAAAAAGAAAGTACAATACTGGCAGCCCAAGACCAAGCAATTAGTACAAAGTATTTTAAGGATAAAATTTTGAAGAAAGAAATTAACAGTAAATGCCAGTTCTGTACACAACAAGAAACTACTGACCACCTAACCTCAGGGTGCTCCATTTTGGCGAAGAATGAGTACTTAATGAGACACCATAAAGTTTGTGCGCATTTGCATCACTCAATATGCAAAGTACCAGGAAATGAAACGACAAACAAATGATATACACACACGCCCAAGCCAGCGTATGAATCGGAATATGTTACAGTGTTGTGGACTCAAACAGTACATACTGAGAGAGAAGTTACAGCGAACAGGCCATATATAACACTTTTAAAAAAAGATAAAACATGCATACTGATGGACGTGGCAATAACCGCAGACAGAAATGTCGTGCAAAAGAAAGCGGAAAAGAGTTACAAGACAATTTTTTTTGTAGAGGACATCCCGTTGTGTTGTAGAAATAAAATACAATCAGAAAAAAAAAATATATATATATGTGTATTCAAACACAACAATGTTTTTATCCCATTAGTGGCAACAAGTTTCGTTCATTTCGACCACCCTCAGACCAACGCTACACAAAATTTAAAAAGACTGGTTACATGTAGTGTACATAAATTTCAAGTCGTATGGGATCCCATTTACACCAACGTCAAAGTCTGTTAACAACCTTGAGTTTTGTTGCCTGTCATATGATATATTTTGGATTTTATTTGTGGAGAACTGTAATAAGATTAAAATATAAAACTGACACGATGATACAGCATTTAGTTATGCTGTGTTAAAATAAATTAAAAATTAATTAAAAACTGTCTCTTGTCACAAATTGTATTAGCTGCTAAGCACAGACTTCGGATCATTATTTCTGCATTGTTTATCGTGTCAGCCGAGTACGGGGTGGTGCTAGTATAATACATATAGACCACTCCGTGTCGCAGTGTGTCGCCGGATATATATATATATATATATATATTTTTTTCAGTATAGAGTGTAGACTTTGTAACAAAGTAGTAACCACTCTGAAAATATGAATATATGGGCCAGGTTATATCGAATGAAAATACATACGAATAGGGATGTAAAATTGTACTTAGTGTGCAGCTAGTCAGGCAGTTTGTGACTCAGCAAGGTCACGGCAGATACAGAGAGTTACGGCAGTGAATGCCCTCTGTTTGAATTATTGTATCGAATATAGCATTATATAGCATTATATATCATTATATTTTACTGTACATTTATCATTGATTTGATTGTCTAATCTTGTTACGTTGTCTATACGGAATCTTTCTAAGGTGTTCATCATACTTCCTTTTTTAGTTATATGTAAGAGTTCCGTAACACCTTCCATAGGTCCAATGGAGTGTTTATTGTCAATTAGATGTTGGGCAAACTTGCAAGTTCCATTTCCATACTTAAAATCCCGGAAATGTTCTTAGAATCTACCAGTCGGTCCAATATACTCTCTGTTACAATCATGACATGTTAATTGATGAAAACCACATTTGATAAATTTGTTTTGACTAATGTTCCTATTTTGAGCCAATAAATTACCTATGGAATTGTCGGTCTTGAAAGAGACTTTGAGATTAGAGTTTTCGAATAACTGAGTAATAAATTTGGTTTGTCGTCCAATGTCTGTGAATTTGGCCCATTTAGTCTGTGTTTTTTCTTCCCGTTTGTTCTTGTGCATCATTTGTACGGATAATTTTATTTAAAACTGCTGTCATATTTATTGTTACATAGCTTATCTTTCATTGTGTCACGCTCATTTCTTTTATAAGTTTGGTTCATAGGGTATGCTGACAGGCGATTAGTAAGGTATCTGACTGCTGCTATCTTGTGTTCTGTGGGGTGGCAAGAGTCAACAGGAATGACGAAATCAGTTGCGGAAGGTATCCTATATATTAAATTAGTTTTATTATCGAATTATTCTTCCACACAGAAATGCATTGTGTGTGTTAAGTTGTTGAATGTACTTAATACTTCTTGAATATTCGTTACATTGTTTTGGTAAACTAAGAGGCTGTCGTCAACGTACCGGAAATACCCAATTATACAATGTTTTACAAGAATACCAAGTATCTTACTATTTTCAAGCTACTGTATACAAACTTCAGAAAGAAAAAAAAATGATGCAGGAGCACACACAGCTACGCCGTCTTCTTGTATGTATTGTAAATCTTTATACTAAATATAACTGTTTCGTTAAAATCTTACAGACCTTTGTTTCACTACTTAATTCTTTATTTAAATCATTTTGACAGCACATTAACTCAATGATTTTAATTAGTTCTTTCATAGGTACATTCGAATACATATTCGTCATATCAAACGAAACGCATTTTAGATCTTTGTGAAATGTAATTTCAAGAAGATATTTCATTAAATAAATTGTATTCTTTACATTATATACATATACATGTGTGTTTGTGTGTGTGTGTGTGAGAGAGAGAGAGAGAGAGAGAGAGCGGATTAATATTTCAAGGTTTTTAGATAACATTTTGGCCAGTTTATATTCTGGGTCATTTGTCCAATTGACAATAGGTCTGACTGGGGAGTCGGCTTTGTGTATTTTTATCAAATCTCTAACTGTGGGTGAAGGATTTAAATTTATATATTTCCACTTTATACGCTGTGTATTATTTGGTGGCATTCATTGATATTATTTCTGAGTTATTTTTGGAACTTCTTGGTGAGATCTCCTTTGTCGTTGTCATTGAATTCCGTAATTTATCATGGTATGTACTTTGATAGATTAGAACGTTAGCATTAGAAGCCGAGACAGCCATCGATCAGTTACCTGAAATGTAAGATTACACCAGTAATAATTGGAGCCATCGGAATAGTAACAGAAGTTTTTAGGAATAATTTGGCAGCTATAACAGGAAAACGTTCAACAGATTGACCAAAAAAGGCAGCTATACTTGGAACATCACACACGTTACGGAGAGTACTGCAGTGTGAAACTTGAAACCTGAGTGGTGGGGATCACCGTTGGTTCAAGAGAGTATCGAGAAGAAGAAGCCTGTGACAAGAAACACAATGATGATGACGATGATGATGATATGCTACTCCAACTTACTGCGCACAATTCTGTCCGCTACATACGCCACACCACAGAATATCCAGCAGTTCTACATGCAACAGCCCAATATATTAATTAACCGTTCTATATAATTCATTGCAATCTTGATGATGGGCCCAAAACATGTAGGAGCTGTTGACTTTTATAATATTAATGTAACTCTACTACGAATGTGTGCATTGGTTGGCTTAAATTATAGTAATTAAGGCTATGGAAATCGAGTCATGAAGCGTACGCATTATGTGAAGAAAATCCCAACGTAATAAAAAAAAACCGAATCGCGGCACTATATAACTATTATCGATATGTTTATTGCTGTGTGAATGAATTTCAATTTACATTCATCCGTGGGTAGTTTGGCCTGTTTGACGTGGCGATAGTAGGATTTAAACAGCCCGGTTGAGTAAAACAGTGCCAGTGACCACAGAAATAAAGACGCTATTATGAGGACCCTCGCAATCTGATTCCGACCATTGCATTCACGAAACACAGAAGGGCTCTAGACTTTAACAACTGACTTACATTCTAAGTGCCCCCCCCCCCAAACAGACCAACAACATGTCACTGTATTACAGAGCAAATATGAACCTGAAGATGGCACTTTGAACACAAACATGCTTGGTAACACACAGCTGGAAGCTTGCCTGCAACACACAAATTTCCTCAGCTCAAAAAACATAACTAGCCAGCATTCGAGAGGTAAACGGCTCAAATGTGTGCAGGGGAACGAATATTCGCTTCGTTATTTAACGTGGACTTATTCGGTATGGTTTTATCCTTTAACAACGGCTATGTATCTGAATTACATTAAGGCATTATGCTTTTTCCTCTCCACAATTATTTTCTTTTTCATGGCTATTGTATTTGGTTTACTGCCACACCGCACAGTTTTCTTGAATTCCTTTAACTTACATCATGTGGCAGAGCAGTTTCCTTCCAATTACTGGCCTCAATTACTTGTCGATATTTCGTACACATTTCACCAGTGCCTCTGTATATACTACATATAAAAATACGTAGCCCAACAGTTTTGCAAGTTCAGCCGCTTCTGAGAATCAGTATATAAAAATTTGGTGTATGCTTCCAACACGGAAGACATGTTTATGCTGGACCAACAAGCGGTGCGATTTTAACCCTTCGAAGACTACAATTAAAATAAATTCTTTTAAATAATTCAATTGCCACCTCAGGGACAACAAAGTCCGTCGTCATTATTAAGACCAACAAATTCACACTATTTCGGAATATAATCAATGTTCATTGTGAAAATCATACGTAACAAAGATGCACCCCGTGGACAGAACGTAGTTTTTTAATAGCAAACCTGGTTGTAGTACCTAGCGCAACAAAAGGACTTTACAGAGTAAATGCTTATGATAACTTTTGGCGTGTATGCCCTCTGTATCAAATTTGAGTACAATCTGTTCAGCAGTCGCCTCCATGAAGAATGGGAAGGTACAGACACAACTGCTTATCGTGTGCTCACGTCATGCACTCAGTGCATAGAAAAGACAATGAAAGAAAGTCACTCGTATCATTGAGCGATCCACAGACTACTATTCTTGGATTCAAACAAGAAGGCGGGTGTTAAAGAAGGGCTTGTGGCGAGAAAAAGCTGCCACACTACTACAGCTGTCTCTTGAATTAAGCTGTTCCAGTTGCTGTAACACCAAGAGGAATTTATTACGGTGACTCATCATCTTTGTGTATTATTCAAATGTTATTGTGCCGAACTGTACAGATTTGACTTCTGTAACTATGCAAAGTTTTTAAAACTGTATTTTCGAGTGGAAAATGTCAAAATTGTAGTCATGATACAAGTAAGGTTGATCAAGTTACAAGTGTTACCAACACGAAGGCTGTATCATGTTGTTTTCCCTTAGTAACAAGCACATCCCTTTCTACTTGCAAAAGATGTTGTTAAGCGGGCTAAAAAGCACTGAGTTAGTAGTTTTGGTGAAACGTGTACCGGCCTGTACGACCGACGCGCAGTGTCTTTGTGGTCTGTATTTCAAAGGCAGCAGTTGCAAATATTGAGCCTTCCGTGAAAAACTGAACATAAGATTAATAATTCTGATCTTCCTGTTCATACCAGGTGCGTGGTGTGTAGTGCAACAATCATTTTAATCGTGAAGACAACAATGTAGCAACTTGTTATTTTCCAAAACTTAAACACTGAAAAACGGGATGATGTGAAATTAGTAGAAGATCCAGCCTTTGAATTGTTTAGGCATGCCGTTGTTGTAAACTTTAGTGGTAAATCACGTAGAATCAAGCTTTCCCTTTATCTGTGGTAAGGTACGGCAGTTGAGAGCAAATAATATTTTGTAAAAAGATGTAACCAGTGTTTTTAATCCGCTTGGACGTAAGTTGTGGTATAGATTCAGATAAATTACCAGCCCAAGTACCTCATAGAATAAGATGTGTTGTTACAAGAGTGTGGGTAAATCTTTAATTACAAATTTGATGTCTTTAAATTCGTAGGAAGCTTAATATTTGCGATAGTTTAACGCCTGGGAAATTACAGTAGCAACCAGACCAGTATGATTGCGGTAATCTACTTTAATACTGATTGCATGAGCACAGCACAGTTTTAGTGACAGGTAAATTTTTATTGTGATATTGTGTAGGCGAAAGGGTAAAGGTTTAACATTCCCAGAGGTGGTGGCAGCGAAAACCGTTATTATTTATCAACGAAGGAAAGGTGTACTTGGTACTGCGTACAATGTTGCCTTTGCAGATCGATCCTGTAGAAGATAATCCCAAATCTGCCTAACCGCTCAGTGCTCACCTTAGCTACCAGTACGATTTTTTGGGTATTGTGTGTGTTATTACATATTTTCTAGTTTATTATATTTGGTATAGCGGTTCAACTCCGCTCTACAAAAGTGTTATATGGTAAAAGCGAGTAAATAACACTGTGCCACTGCAAATAGGTGGCCTGACGGTGGATGCCGCCATGGACACTACAAACAGAATGGTAGCGGGGGAGTTCACCACCCCCGCTAGCCAATCCATTATATTAAAAATCACAGTCTTACACAACACATATACAAGTTTTCCAGGTTATTAGTTTCGGCCGAAACTAGTAATCTGGAAAACTTGTATTCGTATATATGCTGTGCAAGACTGTTTTTAATAACAACATGATTTTGTTGCCATGTGATAAGATTTGGCCCCAGTTGCGTCATTCTCCGGCTACTGGGTAAAACAATTACACACATTAAGAACATAATGTGTAACTTATATGTTAAAAAAATCTGACACCTGAGACACTGTCTACCACTCTGAAGAGGAGAGCAAACTTTACCACGGACAATAATCAATCGAAATGCCTCTATTAAAGAAATTTACCAGTGAGGTAAAATGCACAGTACGAATATCGAAGAATTATTGATGTTGTACGGTTAAACTCTCAACATAAAACAGCCTTATTACCCGTGCAACCAACAGCCAAACGCCTTCTTATTTGAATCCTAGTACAGAAGATTCACTAAAGCACGAGTATTTCAGTCTTCCAAGTTTTCACAGTGATTTCGAATCGCATTCTTCTCTACGTCTCCGCGTTACTATAATGTCTGCTAAAGTGGGTAATCCTTAGTCAACGACATACTTTACATTGCTGTACGTACACTCTGTGACACAGTGAGACGGATGAACGCTCGTTCACGGAAGCCAGACACGTTTCCCGATTCAGAGTACAGGCAGCAGGCTGGACAAATGGCAACTATTTCTATTGTTTCTTGACAATATGCCCCGAACACCACAACAGCACCGACTACTCGTGCCTGCAGCATTAGATGTTTCAGTTCAGCAAAACCAAACGATTTAGGGCATTCTTAAGTGATTCAGTTATAAGCTACTTTTTAACTATTCCATACGCAGTGTACAAACGCATTACTACCTGACAAGGAAATCGTAACCCTCATCGTGTATTCTGCCAGGAGGTTTTCGTACTGAACTCAGTTCATAAGTTGTAACTAAATTACGAACAGTAAGACATGAAACGTTCTCTGCTCATATTTCGTTCAACATTCACGTATTCATGTACCAATACAAAATGGTCACGGGAGGAAATAACAGATACTGACAAACCGAAAACTGTAAATGAATGGTTAACACTTCTTCGAATTCAAGACGTTTCTGATTCGATTCTCGACATGTTAGTCAGTAAATGTAATCCTCGTTTATGTTTTGTAAATCACACCAAAGAGTGCTGGACTATTTAACACAGACCTGCCTTCCCCAAACTGTGTTCCGCGTAACCATGGGGATTCTGTGCGAAGATTTTTATCATATGAACAGTTTTCCGGCTCGCGTTCACAAACAACTTGAAAGTTTACTCAGATGCAGTTCTTTCCACATTCAACGGTTTGTATTGTACCGACCAGTAAGAGACTTCCACGAAGATGTTTAAAGAGGGTGCTGGTAGGAAATACGGTGGACGGAATGCACAGACAGGAAAGAAATAAAGCAGAAACATCACACATTACACGTAGAAATTTTTCTGCATGAAGTAAGTTTCGCTTACCTTAGTTTCCTACATTATTTCCCAGACTCCTTTTGGGTTCCATCTGTATATTTCGCGTTAAACGCAAGAGGGTTCTGTAGTCAAGAGAGTTTTGGAAACCGAAGATTCGCGGTGTTCGCAAGAGCCCGCCACTTGCCGTACCCTGAGCGAGATTAATCCAGTCCACGCCCAACCATCCCACTGCTTTAAGACCCAATTTAATATTATTCCCCCATTTAATCCTAGGTCTTACAAGTTGTTTCTTAGCTTCAAGTCTTCAGGCCTGTAGAAAACCTGAAGGGAAGAGATCACTTGTAAGGCTTAGGAACAAACAAAATGAGAACCGCGTAATAATCAGTAAAAGACGAGCAATGTACGTATAACGTACCCGTCAGGCGCGTTCGTGCAACCACTGATGCAGTCGAAAAGCAGTACGTATTACATATTCTGCATCTGTGTTTCTAGCCTTAGGTATCCAGCATGCAATGCGCATGCGCCATATTATCATCGGTGGCCTGTCCGGCTCTACAATACTTTTACACATTACCTCATAAACTGCACGATTTTCGGAGGG
>Ga0123355_10013211_pt1 | contig 12838 bp, 10 predicted proteins | sample TergutEmb28metaG_3_FD_89872 | JGI IMG/M metagenome (GOLD analysis project Ga0123355, IMG submission 89872) | Embiratermes neotenicus P1 segment gut microbial communities from Petit-Saut dam, French Guiana - Emb289 P1 | ecosystem: Host-associated > Arthropoda: Insects > Digestive system > Gut ...
TTAGGAGGGTTCAGGTAAACCAGGATGGCTTGAAATTAAATGGTACACACCAGCTTCTGGCTTGTGCCGATGATGTTAATATATTGGGAGGAAGTGTAGATACTGTAAAGAAAAATGCAGAAGTTTTAGTAGCTGCTACTAAGGAGATTGGACTAGAAGTAAATGCTCATAAAACTAAGTACATGACCATGTCTCGAGATCAGAACGCAGGACAAAACCACAGTATGAAGATTGATAATAGTTCCATTGAGAAGGTGGAAGAGTTCAAATATTTGGGAACAATGTTAACAAATCAGAATTCTATTCAGGAAGAAATTAAGAGCAGGCTGAAGTTGGGGAATGCTTGTTATTATTAATAGGTGCAGAATCTTCTGTCATCCAGGTTGCTGTCCAAAAATTTAAAGATCAAGATATATAGAACTATAATCCTGCCCGTTGTCCTGTGTGGGTGTAAAACTTGGTCGCTGACATTGAGGGAGGAACGTAGGCTGAGGGTGTTTGAGAACAGGATGTTGAGGAGAGTATTTGGGTCTAAGAGGGACGAGGTAACAGGGGAATGGAGAAAATTACATAATGAGGAACTTAGGGATATTTACTCCTTACACAATATTGTGCAGGTGGTAAAATCGAGAAGAATGAGATGGGTGGGGCATGTGGCACATATGGGAGAGGGGAGAGGGGAGAGGTGTGCACAGGGTTCTAGTGGGGAAACCTGAGGGAAAGAGACCATTGGGGAGACCTAGACGTAGATGGGAGGATAATATTAGGATGGATCTTTGGGAAGTGGGAGGGGGTGGAAACTGGTTGGAGTTGGCTCAGGATAGGGACAGATGGCGGGCACTTGTGAATACGGTGATAAACCTTCGGGTTCCGTAAAGTGCGGGGAATTTCTTGACTAGCTGCAGAACCAGTTAGCTTCTCAAGAAGGACTCTGCTCCATGGAGTAATTATTTTCTTGGGATAATGTTGTCAGTATAGTGACTGGCTGTAGGCTGTCATACCTAACATAGTGAAACATAACCAATCAAGGGACAGCTTGATTATTTGGTGCACTAGCATTAGAACAAGTGCCGTTAATTATGTGGCGTGTTCTCACTTTGCTTCAAATAAACTGCATTTTCATTTTATGATCAGTACGAATACATATGGCAGTCACAAAAACCGTCCATTCAAGGATGAAAGTCACAAGGGAAGTGCAGAGACAATGGATGGAGAGGAGAAGAAAGATGCAAGCAAAGAGGACCTTGATCAAGAGGGAGGTGAGTGTGTGTTTATTTGAAGTGTGTGCTTAATTTATGGAATCTTTACACTTCCCATTCTGAGCCTTCACTAGAGAAATACTTTTTTTTTAAATCTTGAATTTAAGTTTCACAGTAAACAGCCACCATTCATTTGAGATACCTGAGAAGAGAGATTTCATTAGACTGACATATCTGAATTTAAGCATTGAGTTGTTATAAGAGTATACCTGGTAACATAGGTGTGCTGAGGCACAATAAAAAATGTAGGCTAATTGTGTTTGTTTCAGAACATAACCTCAGATATGAGATTTGAGTTTTTGAGTGGGGCAAAGATTTTTGGTCTAATGAGTTATGACACTGTGTTGTTTGGGTGGAAGGAACCACCTGCCTACACGTCTTCTGCCTTGGAATTGGAGGTACCAGATTCCTCCAACACATTGATCATTAGATACCAGACTGTGTGATTTTATAACCCAAAGCCCAGAATCATAGCAGCAGTTTCAGCAGAAACAAAACATCAAGCAACATGTATACTTGCATTGCCTCTTACCATAAAAAACACTGTGTTTGCCATGGCTGTTGATTGCTTGTATGTACCCAAATAAAAGGTAAACCATTTGTATAAGATGACCTATGCCTTCTTAACCTTCAGTTATCAGGAAAGTACCCGTACAGAACATGTTTAACTTTACGTGCAGTTATAAGGTGCATCCCCCCCCCCCTTCACCCATTGAATGTGATGGTGGCTATACTACTTCTGAAGTTCACAGAACTGCTGTAGTGGAAGCAGAGATGTAGAAACTGTGATGTTATGCAGCCTACTATGGTTTGATCAGAACTGCATTGAACTGGCAAAATTGGACCACTTGGTAATGACATGGAGAAATCAAAATTATATGAGTGATGAAATTAAGAGCAGATAAAGTTCAGGGAATGCCTGCTAGCTTTGATCAAGAATTTTTGTCCCTTTTTTTTTTAACAATATAAAATTAAAAATATACAGAACTGTGATTTTGTATGTTTTTTATCAGGTGTCAGACTTGGTCTCACATGATGAAGGAAGAACACAGGCTGAGGGTGTTAGAGAATAGGGGGGCTGAGGAAGGTAGCTGGACATAAGAAGGAGGAAGTAACAGGAGAAAATGTCATTATGATGATCTGCATGATTTTTGCCGTTTGCCAGATGTTTTTTTCTCTTTTTCCCTTCATTGTGGCAGAAATTAATGGTGAATTATTGCGAGTGTGCTTATGATGTGATTATGCATTTCAGAATCTAAACTGACTTAAGCAGTTGCTTCGTTATGAATGTTCCTGTGTAAATTGTAGACCATGTAAATCAAAGTGCTTAAATGTGATAAACTATTTTGACATACGCATTCATTTCAGTTGCTAATTAAAGCTAAAAAGTAGTGCCAAAATATGAAAATTGTACAGTAAAGAATTGCTTTGTAAACACATAGTATGACATATATGTATGTTAAAATGTGTCATAATATAACTACCACATTATAATATATGAGCCTTGTGTACCTGGTAAGATTACCATAGCTTTTATGGTATTCATATCCTTGCAGCAATTGTTAAAATTCAAGAATATGCCAACGTATGCATTATATTACAATATAAAGTTTTTACAATTAAAACATAAGAACTCTGACATATTTCAACCTATAAGAAAGGGTCGAAAACATGTGGGAATTACAGTGTTATAATTGTAAATACTTTGTATTGTAATAAACTTCATTTGTTGGTATATTCCTGAATTTTATGGATTATTGATGTTGAAGTGCCTAAATTTTTAAATAAAACTGTGTACTTATGCATCCGTGTATCCATGGATATGTGTAAGTCAGGGACTTACTGTATCTGTGTGTTATGATGACAAAAAGATGTCCTGATCCATTTCTGATGTAAAAAAACCTGAGAATCCTGGGAATAAATAAGTACATGTTTTCAGATCTTGAAGAAGATGGTGAAGGAGAGGAAGGTCGTTTAGATGATGCCATTGTGCTGGATGCAGGCACAGAAGATGTGATGTTATCTGACTACCCTGCAGACTGTTGCCCTGACAAATGCTACAAACGCTTCCCATTCCTGGCTGGAGATGATGATTCACCCTTCTGGCAAGGTTGGGCACACCTTAGACAAAAAACCTACCAGCTCATTGAGAACAAGTATTTTGAGACGGCCGTAATCACGATGATTCTACTCAGTAGTCTTGCTTTGGTGAGCATTATTTAGTTATGTATCAGGAGGTTGCTATGCTTGAAACATTTACCAAAATGAAAAATAGAATTTGCAGGGGATTTTGGTGATGTGAGATATTGGCATTCCAGGCAAGAGATGTCAGATCCAACAAAAACTGCTGGATCCAGAACAGTTGTTACAGCATGCTGTGCCTCTCAACTTGACTTTGCACATATGAGGAATAGCAGGCCTCCAAAATGATTCACATCCCTCATTAATGTTAAGGGCCACTTTATGAGCCCTCATGTTCTTTGCTGTCACTGGGACAAATGATACTAAACCCATTGGATGCTCCCATCTAAAGTATCAACAGGTGTTCAAAATCAAGGATGATCAGAGACCATTCCTGGAGGTTGTGCTTTAAGGAATTAAGATATTCTAAAGAACTGTCATTTTGACTTCAGTGCACTGAAATAGACACAAGTGATTAGACACATTGTGGTACGCATGTAAATCCCATGTCCTGGAAGCCTGTTTTGTCTCTTCATTTGGGTCAGAGTGGCATGAGAATGTCTTATGACTTCATGAAAAAATTTTGTGTTGGTTTTAAAGTCATGTATTTAAATGTCTGAGGATGGTCAGTGTGACTGAAATATTTAGCATATATTGACAAAAATAATGAAATTTTGTTGTGGTTTATGGCAGTATGGAAGTCAGTTTTAATATTATAAACCACAGCAGAATAAATTCCACGAAAATGTAAATACTTGCTTCACGTAACCATAGATTATCTCAAATTAGGACTTTTTTACAATTAATGCTTATTTTTGGTGACCCTGTCCCAATTGTAACACTAAACAGATCATCATTATCACATTTCTCACATCAATATTGTAATTTTTGGTTTCATGAAGACAGTGTCATACTTTCTGTTTAGTTGAACATTAAGTTGATATCCACTTGTTTCAGGCTCTTGAAGATGTAAATCTTTCTCAACGACCCGTTTTACAGGACATCTTGTATTATATGGATCGTATCTTCACTGTCATCTTCTTCATTGAGATGTTAATCAAATGGCTTGCTCTTGGGTTCAGAAAGTACTTTACAAATGCTTGGTGCTGGTTGGATTTTGTTATTGTCATGGTAAGTACTGTTGCATGGGTTTTGGTTAACTCAGGTTAGTTTTATGTAATTCAAGTCTCATCTTTAAACAGACACTGTGTTACTTTCAGCGTGTTCATGTCTTTACTGTAGTAACTACTGCTTTTCTCACTTTAATATCAAGGTATGTAAAACTTATCAACTTACATGAATAAAGATGGGGTTGCATAGTTCTAATTCTCAATAAAATATTCTTGAACTAGGTACATCAGGTGGTTGAATTGCAAGTAAACCAATGTTTCAAGGACCATCTGTGTCTTGTAAATGTTGCTTTATTCACCATTCAATCATCTGATGCAGCGGATAGCCAGAGAACATTTTATTGCATTTAGTCACTATGAAAGCTTTAAATTATCCAAGGTGTAATCTTGTTGCACATGATCTTCTGTGTAATTTTATTTACACAAACACTTGTAATTAAAATTCTATGATATTTGCACGGTACACTACTATGAAAACTCAGGGTTGCATGTAGGGAGGACAGTTTATCATTGATTCAGTTGTGATATACTTATAAACCAATGAAAACAAAATTTATTAATAGAGTATGCAGCTCTTTGTCAAAAATATTGAGTTCTTTTTTTATCCATACAAGGAATTGGTTGTGGGGTCATTTTGGGGGGGGGATTGCAAATTAAGTTTGGGAGCAACTTGTGCAGTCCATACTTTACTTTGAGTTAATAATGTGTTTCATTGTAATTACCATCCTATTGTGTACAAATTAAGTAAGTAAACTTTGTTTATTAAAATATGACTAACATTTTTTGAAATTAGGTGCTTATACAAAATAGCATTACAACATGATTAGTAATTAGTCTGTTATGTGGTGGTGCATAAGCATGAATATTGCACAAACAGTGTAAGATTAAAATACTCATGAGTATATTAAGAGGAACGTCGACCTTGAACGAGCAACTCATGCAAAGATACGCTTGGTTCGGAGGATATTCCAAGTTATTAAGGAGGATTGTGATGCATCTCAAAGAGCGTGTCAACCCATTTTTGAACATGACCCATAGTTAAGAACCTTGCACCAATTTGATAAGATTGTGCTTGTTGTTTTTATTTAAATCACACCAGGACCTAATCCATTTTTTCGTCATCACTATCTTGTACAGTAGCACAAGCAGTCATCTGTGGACAAGGACAAACCTGTCGGAACTGTGGAACAAGTTATACTCTGCACTGCAAATGTTTATATTGTATGTATTAATTGGTATGATAACAGTCTTGAAGTCTTTAATGTAGGACAGGCCCTGCAGTGGAACAAGATGGAGTGTAGTAATAATCATCCAAACTAAATCATGGAATGAAAATGTGTCCAATATATTCAGGACTTTATTTACAAGATGAAGCATGGCATAAATGCAAATATTCATGGTTTGTACATTTACATGAAAAACCATGTCTACATATATATTAATGCCATGTTCGGGGAATTGGTGTGTGGAGGGAAAGCCATGTAGACATAAATTCCATGGTAGATGTGTATGTGGGGAGGAATTATTCCATGAATTCTATTTTTAACTCAGGTGGAACTAATGTTGCAACATGGTGCCTGATCATGTGTCATGTGATTGAATGGATTTAGTTTCTGTTACAGTTTTCTTTGAAATTTTTCTTTTGCCAGGTTGTTGTATGTAAATTTTGGGAAAATATGTGGTAAAATTATGAAAGAATGGAGTAGAAGGGAGCAACTAGAGAGTGTGTATTTTTAACATATTTTAAAGAGTTTTCCATATGTTAGTTGCTTTATAAAACTGGAGTGTTGAAATGTTGTATGTTTTGACTTTATTTGGTGATAATGCTTTCATAATATGTGTGTGTGTGTGTGTGTATATGTATATATATGTGTATGTGTGTGTGTGTGTATATATATACATATATACATACATACAAACAACAACAGACACACACATGCACATGCACACACACACACACACACACACACACACATATATGTTAATATTAATTAGATGATTAGAAATATCTTCTAAACATGTCTCTTTTCAGCCATAATGAAGTTTGTTGTTTTGTTCAGAATTGGTTTCTAACAGATTGTCTTTTTGATGTTAATAAATCTAATGTCGCAATATTTTAGGTTCTCACACTGTGTAGATAATCCAGGCCTTCTGGTATGTGTTGCTGTGTCCTTAGGTGAGCAGTTCCCAACCTTTTGAAGGAACATGTTCCTTCTTCTTCATGGGTCAGTCCAACATCCCAGAAGACCTGAATCTTTGGATATATTGTTCTGTGTTTATGATAGTTCCTTCACTAGGATAGAAATTAAAGCTGCATGCCACCACCCAATGCTGTGTTTTGAATAATGGCATTGGCCAGCATAGGTAGTGAATCAAAAACATTTCTTGTTGTTTGGATATAACTCCACTGTGTCGACTGGTGAATGGTCACTGAAATTCAGGACTTTGCTCTGTCCATTCTCGGGCTCCATGTCATGTGGTCTACTTGGAAGTTTGACCATGAAAATTATTACATTTCCTTGACATCTCAAAAAGAAGATAAAGTTTTATGAAGGATATTTACACATGATGATATGCAGTCATTTGTTCTGTCACACAATTGTATAATAACATGTTGCATTTCAAGTGACTCCCCCTGTCAAACACTTTTCTTATTCCTGGACAGCAGTTTATATACGATACAATATAATATTTATATACTGCAATTGGGTTTCCACCTGGTGGCAGTGGTCCTTACACTTGCATACAAGAGGCAAGAACAGTAATATGCATAATGATAAACAATGTATATCACAGAACACACAAAATAGAAAGCAGAATGTTAGCATATGACACATACATTTCATGAGAGAGCATTAATTATGCATGGTAATTAAAAGATAAGTACATTCAATTACCACTTAAGCCATTGTGATTGATTCCTGAAGAATCCAGGTGTTAATTAGAACAGTGACAAAGAAACACTTGTAATCACAGGAATTAATAGAAATGAATGTGATGATGAGTACAGTTCTCCACTGGCATTAGTCTGTAAAATTACTTGCTTCAAATTTAAATATATTTTTGAACACTCTGATGTTATAAAATAATATGTAAAATTACAAAATTAATTATCTCCAAGATTGTAGTTTGTCGAAACATATTATATACTATGCATACAGCTGAGGTGAGTACTGGGACATGGGGCATGGCACTGTGTGTGCAATGTCATGTACCAAAAGTGTTCACAGTGAGACAGTGGAGAGTGAATGTTGTTTGTACTTTTAAAATTTGTATTAGTTCTTTGTTAATAACTAATTTGTTATTTCTGGTATTACTTGTCATTATGTTTGAGGTGAATATATCTGTTATATGCAGGCTATAAATGTTGCAGTTTTTGGTTCATTCGTTTTACACAAGTTTGATAATTGCTGTGTATAGATTTGTGTCATTAGAATGAGGGAAAGAAGACGTATTCCTTGCAGTAACCGAAGATTGCTGCATCAAGTGCTGAATGCTGCTTCATTAATCAACCATGTTTTTGTTTGACTAACTTCTTTTTTCCATGGTGTAGCTGTCTCTGATTAACCTTGCGGCTATTTGGGCCGGTGCGGCAGATATTCCCGCATTCCGCTCCATGCGGACCCTTCGCGCTCTGAGACCCTTGCGTGCTGTCTCACGCTGGGAGGGCATGAGAGTAAGTACGGGGATGGGGCAACAAGAAGTGGACCGTGCTGTAAGGCAGGGACGGGGGTGGGGTGGAAATGTGTGCACTCAGTGGAAAAATAACAAGTAAATTGTATGAAAACGAAACATTATCAGAAATTGTACCTCTGATGAGGTAAACATGTATGGAATAAGGTTGAGAAGAATGAAGTACTTACCAGCCGGGGTCTTTTGTCCTACCAACTGTTTGTCAAATATTAATTGAATAATTGTGTTTGAGATCAGAATGTAGTCTGCAACGAACTACGGAGTTTGTTTATTTTCAGTGCTTGTACTGACTGCTGTGTGGGACTGCTTTACATATCAAGTATGTAATTATCTGTGGAACTGTGTGAAGCGAAAGGTTGAGAATGGATTAAAAATTCAGTGCAGTACACACACTAAAATAAATTGGGACAAACCAGTTTTTTTCACTCTCCTACATCTCTTGTCAATTCAGGGCCATCTTAAGAGAGAGCAATGAACATGATTGAATATTACTGAAGTTATGACACAGTTATATCCCTTAGTTAGCTGACTTCTTACAAACTAGTTAATAAAGGTCTGTAATGGTTCATAATATGTACACAACCACACAGTACTCACCAAATATGTTTGGACATTGTTAATGTACCATTGACTATTTTATACGTAACTGAGTAGGTTGGTATGTGTTGTATTAAGGTTTATACATTTGGATGTACATGTCTTTGGAAACATTATTGATGCAGGAATAGTATCAATAAGAAGTAAATACACAGCCATACAGACGTTCATTATTTAGTGTGTAACAAGTCAGTTGGCTTAGGGATGTAACTTTCTTTAACTCTAGTAATTTCTTCTCATATTAATTGTACTCCTTACATATGACCCTGCAGGGCCAAAACATGTAGCAGAGTGATACAAACTGGTTTGTCTAAAATTTATTTTTATTATGTGTACTTTGATTTTGTTTTAATTAATTACAATTCATAATAAGTTCATAGTACATTGTGACAGTGCAACGTTATATGACAGACATTTCATTATACAAAAGCTCAGTTTTTTGAATATATGATATTTTGAAAGTTATTGTGTAGAGCACTCTCAGGCAACTTAGCAGTTTACTATTAACTCTTCTGCGAGATTTGAGGCTCCTACTGCAGTGTAGTTGAGGCCTTTGTTCTTCTGGGATGTAATGCAGTGTTGGTTGGTAGTTGCTTACCAGCGTTTTGGTATGGCCTGTCGTTCCCATCTTCAAGACTTAAGCAGCCCAAGAAGAATACTTCTTGGCCTTCGCAGATGGGACTAATAGACTGTGCTGAAACCAACTACTTTCAAAAGCTGTGTTAACATTATAGAAGAACAACAACTTCTAAATTTTCTATTCCTCAGTGACCTTTGTCCACTGGAGACTGATGTTTGTCTATAGTTGACAGAGTTCACTGTGTTTTACTTTGTGGACCTTCAACTGGCATTTGTGACATGTTTTGGAAGTGTCAGTCCTTTACATGCTTGCCTGCTTGCTTGATTTTCTGTGAGTGATACAGGAAAGGTTAGGGAACTGTGGTCCTTCTCCCTGAGGCTAATGTGGGTCTGCTGCTTGCCTCACTCTCACTCTTTAACTCTGTAACATAGTCTGTTTCTCCCATCCATCCCTACTTCTCATCTACCTTGTTCACTGTGTTTTGCTACATTCATCATTGGAATCATCAGTGTTGTGACTGCACATTTCTTCACTGTCTGACTGATTTTAGTGACTATCTAAAATACTTGTTGACATTTCCTGTTGCTGCTGAAAAATAAGCCATTGTGGAAAATGCTTTCCATGTACAGTGTCTGTATGTGTGTGTGTGTGTGTGTGTGTATTTTTGGGATGTGGGTGTGTGACCATGTATATCTGTCTGTTTCAGGTATTGGCCCTTCTTCTGCAATACACTGTGCAATATATGTATGTGTGCAGTATTGTGTTGTTTGATTTGATTGATGTGTTCATGGGGTTCTTTAGAAGTTGTGCAGCAGAAGTAGTTTTGTAGTGGGGCAGAGTCTGTGCTTGTGTTCTGCTTGAGATGTGGCAATGCAATATCAGGGTATAAAACCCCATAGCTTGGGGCTGTGTTTCAGTCATAGCACACTCGTATTTTCATATGTGTTAAATAATTTTACAAACCCTAAATCATCAGGTTTCTTTCTCCCCCCAGTTTACCACAGTCTCTGTCATAATACAGGCTGTGTTTCTTTGGCCCATCCTTAATTATTTGAAAGTCAGAATAATTTGGACAAGACAGTGTAATATACAATGAGAGTAAGGAAGTTTATGCCATTTTGTGACATGGCTAGTGTACTGAGAATGTGTACAGACCAAGCTGTTGTATTTGTTGAACTGCCGAAATGATTCAGGCGTACTTTAAGCATAACTGACGTTTTAAATGTTAACAAAAATGTTCCAGTTTAGAGCCTTAAAAGAAGAGAGCAATGAGTTCAGGCAAAACATGACTTTGCACTTTTATATTTGCCTGCTTGAAATATGGAAATTGTAGCTGCTGTCTGTTTATTGTGTGTCAAATTAAACATTACCATGGTATTTTTGAGCTGGCTATTGTCATATCATGTGTTGATGTTACAGCACAGAAGTAAGTCTTATGCAGAATACAATAATGGACGCCATTTTAAGTGATGACACACCTAACTTAATATATGGTTGTAACTCCTGTAGCTTTGAGTGTAACTCTTATGTTGAGTGTTGAAAAATGTAAAAAAGAATACCAGTCATTTTGCTTCTCCTGCTTTGACGTTATTTTTGAAGATGCATCATTGTGTTCGCTACGGGATGAACTCCACAAGTGTGACATCATATTTAATACATGGTGGGATGATTGCTGAATCCTTCACATAGGTCATCAAGTTTTCCTGCTGTGGTGGTGGTAGTGGATGTTGTGTTTGTGATTTGCTGCTTTTTTTCCCCTTCATTTCTGTCTCAACTGTACATCTATTTACTTCAGGTCTCCCTTATAAACTTCGTAGCGTCCTTGGTGGGGGCAGGAGGCATTCAAGCCTTCAAAACAATGCGGACTCTCAGGGCTCTTAGGCCTCTTAGGGCTATGTCTAGAATGCAGGGGATGAGGGTATGTACCCAGCAGTCTCAGGGGACTTTGGAGGAGCACGATGACATCACTTACAAGAGTGCTATAGGCCATCATGTTAGAATAGATCCTTTAAATTTTTTACTTATTGTTGCATTATTTTATTATTTTGGTGGAAGTTAAGGTATGGATTAGTGAATTAGTTTGTGTGAGACATGCTTTCATAGAATAAAATTATTTTATTTTATATGTATACTTCCACATGCCAGAGATGTCATCGTTTGATTTTGCAGTTGTGGCTTTAATATGAATGGCAGCTGCTGACACACAAGTTTTGATGTTGGGGATTTCCATTCTGTTTTATAGTACAGCATAAATTAGTGACAGTTTATCATTGCTTGCCACATAGGTAATTGTATTTTAAAAAATGTAATTTAATTTTGTGTGCACGTCTTCATGTCTCTTTCATAAATTATTTAAATTGAGCATTTGAATGAGTGGGAGGCCACCAGTAATGAAAAACTGTGCAGTTGTGTTCTTAGAGCATGAAAGTATAAATAATTTGAACTTGATCAGAATGAAGACAATATTGACATCTGTTCAATATTCACTGCCTTTATTCTGGAAGAAAAGAATGAATTTAACAAAGTGAAATAATCTCTTTATCCCAAGATAATTACCCTATCGTCTGTAATGGTTGAGGATATTTTAATAATAGGCACACCTTGACAACCGTAAATGTAAATTTTTAACACTGTTATCGTAGCTGTGAAGTAATGGAATTCCCCATTGAGTTTTCCCACTTAGTAAATAATGAATTCCAACACAGAGTTTATATTTAGTGTGTTTTATATCCATGTGCCTTGAGCACTGTTAAACAACATAAATTGTTAACAAGATTGTAAGTGGTTCATTCTGTCATGTAGTAGGCATATTTTACCAAGGGCTCTTTACCTTAAAGATATACTGCAAATTCTCAACACATGTAAATATAGACAACATTGGTGAAATTTTATTTTTGCCTAGTATAGTCTTTCCTTTGCCAATTTTCATGACACCCACAAGTGCTTGACAGAATTATGTGCAAATCTCTTACACCAAACTCCACACAAATTGGACAATGAGTGTGGAATGGGTCACTTTACAGATTTTTTTCAAAACCACACTTGCTAAATGGCATTATGTAAAGATCTTTTATAATTAATTTAACCCATATCAGTCAAGAAATATGGGAAGTTTGGGTAGAAATTCTTGTACACCCACAAATAGCATGTGACCATCACTGAGCCAATTTTCACAGAACTTGCCCCTGCTCAACAACTTATTTTAAATGGTCCTGTACTAAGTGTCATGAAAATTCTGCAGGTGGTTTAGTCACTGATGCTAGGTCACAGAAAGATGGGTGGGTGGATATGTTTTCGACATGCCCCCCCCCCCCCCCCCCCCTTTTTTTTTTTTTCTCTTTTTAAAATTTTTATTTTATTAAATTGGGGGGTAGGGAGGGGGTGTGGAAAAAAAAAAA
>Ga0123355_10013212_pt1 | contig 12837 bp, 5 predicted proteins | sample TergutEmb28metaG_3_FD_89872 | JGI IMG/M metagenome (GOLD analysis project Ga0123355, IMG submission 89872) | Embiratermes neotenicus P1 segment gut microbial communities from Petit-Saut dam, French Guiana - Emb289 P1 | ecosystem: Host-associated > Arthropoda: Insects > Digestive system > Gut ...
CAAATGCTGAGATGGTTCCCAAGATTCCAAGTTGCCACTACATGCTTCTCATGTAGCCCTCCTGACTTAAATTTAGTAGTAACCAATTTCATGTTTTGTTTACATGTAAAATAACCACTGCCAACAGGTGACAACCCAATTGCTGTAAATAAATATTATTATTATTATAATGCAGGGTATATAAAATCCAAGAAGTTCATTGAACATCTCATAATGATGAAACAAACAATTTAATCAATGTTATAAGAAATCGAAATGATCCTGCAAGAAATCTAGCACGCTTGCCAGAACTGATATTAAAATGATACAGGCATGCATTTACTGCTCTTTAAGCACCGCTGGCTGATGAAATAGGGGATATACCAGTATTCCACACAGTGTACATCCTGACATTACTATCAAACAGACCATAAGTTCCGAATATTAAATACAAATAAGGAACTAATGATAATACGTTCTAGCACAATATGCAAGATACATAACACAACACACCACTGTGGGTAATTATAAAACAGAAATATTGGTGCTAACGACTAATGCACTTTAATGTTATATTCTGGTACACATATACTAAATATCAATATACGAGATGTAACCTTCTAATACTGTTAATATGCTTCGATACATCTTCATCGTAATCGTAAATACACAGCTACAATGGGATTTTCTTCTGCATTAGAAACGCTGCTCATCACCCGGTAAGGATTGCAACGTGTTTTATATTTCAAGACAAAATTATCACAACACGCTAGTTTGGTTTTAACTGTTGTATTGATGTCAACATTACACTGAATAGGTACTTACTGTCCATTCCCGCAAAAGGTAATGGTAAAGCACCATACTGCTCTTCTAATGCAACCTCAATATCGAATTTTATATTATCAACATTAGCCACGATAAACTCCATTTTAAATATACGGAACTTATTTATGTAATGGCAATGGTAATTCAGTACTTCTTTCTATACTTCACACACAACCCTCTCGTTTAACAACTCTGACATCGAACTACTACACAACACAACATACACACCAGCCATCTTTGACTCCGACGTTACCAACTTACAATTCAATATTTACCGGTAGTTCAATCCCGGCAACTGTACCTCAAGCAAGACATGGCACCACCAGTTGCATCAGGGTGGACGACTGTGATGACTTTTTACCAGCTGTTGGAATATCTGATTAAATATTGCAGTACTTAGTCCCTGTCCTGATCTTATACGATTGACTCCTCCAACATTTAAAACAAGGAACACTAGAAACTCGACTTTATACGCTCGAATTCCAAACGTGGATTGCTACCCACATAAATCTGTAGTCTAATTTATTTACCCTTTGTCTACCATCTTCCTTGATGACACAATACTGCAATGACCTTCAGCAATATCTTACATCCTAGAAGTATTCTTGTAGGCTGGAACACCATATACTCATCACAATAAAACACAATTTACCACCTACCAACCATAAAAAATAAGTTTATTTTCCACCCAAGTACATAGAAGCACACACACACTCTAGGGTGCGAAATTTGGTCTCTAATACAGAAAGAATACAGGCCAAGCATGTTTGAAAACAGAGTGCTGTGGACGCTTTCTGGTCGTAAGAGGGGAGGATGTAAATGAGACTGGATAAAACAGCACAAGGCATTTTATGACTTGTACTCCTCACCAAATATTACTTGGGTGATTAAATCAAGGAGATTCAATTTGGTGGAAAAACTCAAAGCAAGGGATTGTTAATTGTAGAGGGAGGACTACATTAAAATTGATATAACAAGTGAGGTTCATGGCATCCACTGGATAGTTCTTGCAGAGGAAGATAAGCATAAGTAGCATGCTTTTGTGAACATAGAAATAAACCATCAGGTTCCATGAAATGTAGGAAAAGTCTCAACTAGCAGAGGCAATATTAGTTACGTGTCTTCTGCTCCATGTAGTTAGTACTCAATGCTGAATAGTAGTATCAGCTTTATAACAAGCTGATTTATACTTGCAATAAAAGAACATGAAGGCCAATGACATACACAAGGCAAAAAAGTATGAATTTGGCAAATATTTGGTGTTCCACTGGCGTCACCCTTCCATATTTGTTTTGAAACTGTGTCTTTATTTACTGAGCAAATATGTATAATCAACAGCAGACGGGCTTGTAACGGGCATATTTAAACAATTTGTTGTACTCTGTAATCAATCTGCTTTGCATTCAGGACTGCAAATATAAACATGTTTACATTTTTCCCCTTTGTAATGAAGCTACCTGTCGCACCTATGTCATACCCATAGCTCCCATCAAAGACACATGTACAAAAGAATTCTGGAATACACACCAACAGACTTCCCTTACACATGTTGGCCACAGTATACCTTAAATCTCCATGGGCTGAATTCAACAGATGGCTTTACACATTTTCACAGAAATGAATAAACACTGCTAAGCTTTGCAATGTAAATTATCCACAGCTAGGGCATTCCAGTTTACATATGCAGTTTTCCTGCAGGCCATTTAAAAATTCACTGCATATTGGTGCTGTAACAGCAGTTAATATAAGTCAGACTCATGGGTGGGCATGATAAAAAAGGTTTTCACAGTGCACCTAAAAATCAAGTAGAATGCGTTAGGTCCAAGGTATTCAAAGTGGTGTAGATGAAGACTGTTCAGGACGTAACAATCTTGGGTGAAGAAGCCAGTATATTCCTTCAAAATATCAGGATCCTATTATGTCACAACATGTCATATCCCAGAAAAATGAACAATTCTATGTAGGGTCCATTCTTCTGTAACAGCAGCAACAGTGTCATTCTGAAGCATAATAATGATGATGATAAGGACCATACCATTAGTCATGACCACAGTTTCAACACACCTCCATGTTTATGTAGAGTGCGAAGATACGAACAGCCTGAAATGTCATACGAATCTTATCCCTGTTCAGATCAAGGTAATGGGCTAATGCTCCTCTGTACTGGTAATTCCAGTTAGTTATGACAGTCCAAAATAATCTGCACCTTACTTTACATTTAAACTTAAAAGCCAGTCCAGCAATGGCTACCACAATCGTCAACAGCCAAGGCGTTGAACAATGGGAATCACGTCAACATGGCACAATACAAAATTATTCATCTGCTACATATCAGAGACTCCACAATATATCAGTTATGAAAGAGTTATAAAGATACATTATCACACTTATATCACATTAAGGGCACTGCTCTTAGTTTAGTTAATTAAATGTTCTGAGTGACATTAATTAAGCAGCACTGAATGGAAACCTTTTGCAAATGATACATTTGTTAAGACGTAGAAGCAGTCATAACCTAAGAGTTACCGAACCATACACCCTACAGGGTCTATCCATTGAAGACCTGTACAGATAATTGGTATATGCAACAAGAATATAACCCAGGATGTTCTGGACGTGAAGCAGTTGTTCTAACCATTCAATCATAACTGATATTACCATAGCAGATGTTAGTATAACTACAGGAAGAACAAAAACTTATTTCTTTATATGTCTGGGGAAGGTGACCTGAACTTAGTTTGGACTGAGGGGTCTTAATCCTGCAAGCTGATGAAGTGACAGTCACCAGTTCTTCAAAATTAAAGGAATTAGTAATACTACCCAAAAAGATGCAGGCTGAACCATTTTAATAGTCTGAACACAAAGTCTGCTTCAATAAGGCATATGTAACAGTCACTCAGACTGTACAATGTCAAAAACAATGGGTCATTAGTAAATAAGGTATTACAAAAGATGTGGAAAGAAGGAAGGAAGGAAGGAAGAAAGGAAGGAAGCAACTATGGCCTAATTTCAGACAATGCCCTTGCATTAGACTCAAAGGGGTGAGAAAAACCACAAAAAATCAATCAGGATCACTGGTCTCTAACAGAAGGATCTGAACCTGGGGTCTCCCAAATGTCAATAAAGAGTGGTGTTCACTCAAAATTAACAGACAATACTTCCTTCCCTGTCAGCATGTTCTCCTCCACACTCTGCTCTCTGACATTACCATAATTCTATATTCTGCCCATCAGGTGAACAACATGTCTCACCTGCACAAAACAACAGGCAGAATTACAAGCAGAGAATAAGTTAAAGAAAAAAGAGTTTCATCTAAAAGTTTCATTTCTTCACGATTCTTACAATGATCACAACATAATGATAATAACCACTGTGAACAACAGTGTTTTAACTTCTCTTCATCGCTGCAATATAAGTAAGCACAGGCAGATAATACACATCAAAAAGGTTAAAAATCTATAATACATATTTACAATGTTTCTAACATGAAATGTGACATATGATATAGCATACCATATGTACATCCTATTCCAATCTTGAACTCTCAGAACTAATATTAGATCAACAAAATGTCACAAGTATAGTTTTCTTCAACAATATCCAATATTATTTACACTTCTTTTAAATATGAATACCAACAAATATACAACATGACTACATTATCATGTTAGAAAGTATACAGTAAAAACAATACAAAAGAATCTATAGTCTACATAATTCTCTTTGTTTACACATGAAACTGAACATTGCGCAAATCAAACAACAAATGTTCATGTTTGACACAGATATGGTTGGCAGTAACAGGAACATGGTTCAAATACTGCCAAGATGTGAACATTACCAGATTATAATCACACAGCTTGATTATATCATTCATAGAAACTATCACTCATACATTATACATACTTATGGCTACTTATGCATGAATACACAAGATGCTTTACATCCTTAGCATAAGGAATCGCTGAAATGTGTGTACATAAACACTACATCAACCATTACTGTCTAACCTGTCAACATCATTGCAACATAAACAACTGTTAGTTGAAGATGGGACAGAAATCTGTCAAAGGGTTATGACGCAATGCATCACATGAAGAAGAAGAAGAAGAAAAAAAGACACTCCCTCAGTAAATTACATTACTTCCTTGTACTAACTCCCACTGCAGTGGGATGTATTTTCTGCTGGAGGGGATGAGCTCATAGCTCTTGAAATCAATGGTAACAGCCCAACCATCTGCAGTGGACACACAATGCTAGCCCAGTAAGCAGCATTTTCTTTGTTTCTCTGTCAGTTACAATTTACAGTAAGAGTACTCATTGTATTTATCTCTGCAACTCAACACCCAGACCGACCCCTACACTGAACCCATTGCTTTGCTGGCCAGATTGGCACTGCAGTCCCACCGGATACTGTGGCTGGGCTTGTGGCTGCTGCTGTTGCTGCTGGGAGTTCTGGTTGGGTGACGTTGAGAACATTCCTCATGGAACAGAGAAAACATCAATGATTGGGACTGTGATGTCAGTCAGACAGCAACTTTAGGATACTATCTCTTAATCTTTCAAATATATAAACACTACAGTCAAAGTGTTATTAAAGTAATATCTGATCATTTTCTTCTTTCACAATAAATTTAGGTTTTCACTATTTCATTTTCTTATAACACTGACTACATAAAATAGTGACAAAAGAGTTACTGATGATGGTTCTGCACAAACATAGCTAGTTAACTGATAACATTAAACACATTTCTATAGTATTAAATACTATTAAATAGTATACAATAAACACTTGCAGAACCTCAGCTGAGAATCAAAATAATTACACAGATGGCATTGCTCTGGTGCATGTTCAAAATGCGATTCATTAATCAAAGTTCAAAGTCATGTGGTTAACAACTTCAGGCAGAAAGAAAACATAACTATATTTCTTCCAAGGAGCGGTATGTTATTTACCAGTGCTGACAATTGCTAAAATTATATATTATCAGTGACAGGTGAATGAATAAGCAGCATTGGTAACATTATGATAGGGTAAAAATGAACTATTCTGAGAAAACCCTGTCCTAGTGCCAGTCTGTCCAAGGTCACAGCACATCCAAAACGTGTACCGGTTTAAGTTTTCAGGTTTTAAAGGTGGAAACTGCTCATATTGCAGTTTTCTGGGTTTTCACATTGTGTTGTGGTGTATGTTGACACCAATATTTTAGAGAAACATCTACAGCTACAAAGAACTATATTTAAAGATGAATATCTGTCTAAAAGGGATAAGGAAGAAAGCAGTCATGGGCTAAAAAGGGCACATACCATCCCAGCACTTGTTTGGGGGGACTGAATAAACTATATGCTGACCAATGCCATGAACAAGATTCAGACCACACAGCTTTCAGATACAAGTCTAAAGTGTCACCATTAACCAAACCAGCTAAGAAAACCAGCGTCCTGCTTACTGCAATGCCACGTGGCTCTAAACAGTACAGACTTCTTCATTATGCTTTGTAACTATTACAGTGGGCTCACCTGATGGTGAAGAGCTGAGTTTGTCTCCACCTGTTGACATCCTTGAGAATGCCAACAGTGCATCAGGGAAGTTAGGTGGTGTGGCTGGTGTGTTGCATGGTGTGCACACCTGGCAATATAAAATAAGCATTTTATATATATGTTTCATCAGCACTGTTTTTCAGGACTGTTAAAAGTAAATACACAACAGAAATTCTCTGCTTCTGTTTAGTACTTGTTTCAGTTACAATACAACTGGAAAGCTGTCCCGCAATCTGGAATACACAGAGATTCAATCATGTACACAACCAACTAGATGCAACAATAAGAATTATTAATAATTTCAATCAGCTCAACATGTTTCGGGCGATAATTTCGTCCATCCTCAGGAGCACTAGACTGTGTTTACAGCTTGTGGTATAATGCACTGATGATGCTGCCTGCTGGTGACCAGCAGGCAGCATCATCAGTGCATTATGCCACAAGCTGTAAACACAGTCTAGTGCTCCTGAGGATGGACGAAATTATCGCCCAAAACATGTTGAGCTGATTGAAATTATTAATAAATTCTTATTGTTGCATCTAGTTGGTTGTTTACATTATTGTATCAATGATGCACGGTCACACAAATATCAAATATCAAACACAGAGATTCCTTGTGAAGTTATACTACCTCACACAGTCTTGATAATATTCCCTTATAGAGACATATTGTTGATGGGTATATAGACACAGCATTTGAATGACATGTAATTCCTTCAGCAGGAGTGCACAAATCCTGGGCACAGTTTGCCTGGTGGACTAAATCTTGCATGACGGTGCCTAGTATTTGCAGCACAATTACTGCAGTTGCTTCTATGTACACAAAAAATATGAATCAGTTCACATGAACTGAGTAGAAGGCTCATGCTCAAGGTATCAGTAAGGTTTACAAGTCACTACAGAAATGTGGGCCCTCAGTAGGGGACTTGCTTCATGTAATCCTTCTAGCACCTAGAATTTCTAAGCAGTCCTAGATTCTTGTAAAACTTGTAGACTCCTGTCCTTGGATATCACTTAATATACGCCACATCAAAAACTGTTCCAATAAAGGTCAAGAGACCTCAGTGCCACAGTGATCATATACCTTGTGCCATTTTTAAGGTGTGTTTGGAAGGTCTGTACCAAGTTTCATAAACTTAATCCATTGGCAACTAACAACATTCAACCTACCAGAATAATCAATGCATTTGGCTTGTCCAATCATTTTGATTCTGGCATAGTTTTGGTTCATTCTAAAGGCTACTTTAACCTAAGACACTAAATACCTATTACATGTACTGTATATTTTCAATAACTTCACAATTTTAATGAAACGTCACTGGCACTCCAGTTACCATGTGTCACTGGAGTTCATTTTAAGTCCAACTTTAGGCAGGCTAAAAAGCTAATTATTTTTTTGGCATATCTGGCCAAGTATTCACAGGTCCAAAAAGTCTTGGAATACAAGTTGTAGGTATCCACAAACCATACATGTTACATGCCATATAACACGTGGGGTGAAAAAACCCACAATTTTGAGAAATTAACTAGTAAAACACAAACATGTATTAATAGAATGCCATAATAGTGCTGTTCAATTTGCTGCAATCTAGCTTATGTCTACTCTGTTCACAGCACATTGCACATATAAAGACAGCTGATAAGAATGAAGTACAAATACAATGCCCCCTTTGGAAGGCATCTGTTAGTACTTGTTTGTACTCTAAGCTGTATGTAACAGGTTTTATAAATTTTGACGTTTTGCTGACCGCGCATCTCAGTATAATCTCAGCAATTAACCAACTTAATGCACAAAATATTCTTTTATAATAAGTTTATTATACACCTCTACATGTTTCGAGCACTATGCGCTCATCATCAGGAGGTCAAAATTGTGTTACACAGCATCCGGTATCGTTACACATGTAGGTGGCCGTCCTGTGCACAGGTTGAGAGCGGACCACTCTCAACCTGTGCACGAGACAGCCACCTACAGGTGTAACAATACCAGATGCTGTGTAACACAATTTTGACCCCTGATGATGAGCGCACAGTGCTCGAAACATGTAGAGGTGTATAATAAACTTATTATAAAAGAATATTTTATGCATTAAGTTGATTAACTGCTATGGTTTTATAAAGTTCAAACTGAAATTCACACACAGATATGAGTAAAAGGATCAATGATAGGAAAGATACGGCTCATTACAATCCTAAACTTTGCACCTTTCAAAACTTGATGCTTAGTCACAAGGACCAAGCAAATATAATTTCCTCTACACATGATGTAACAGTTTTACTGGCACGAGCTGGAATTCCTACTTGGTAATGACATAACCTACATACTGGCTACATACAATGACTATACAAGGTCCTTATTTAGCCAACCAATCTCGAAGGTCACTTCTTAGCTTATCACTTGCAACTTAGCTCAATGACTGTCTCACTCACACACACACGTGTTATCAGAGTTATTAGCTGCTGCAACTGCATCCATATAACACAAATGTGGTTCACAAACTCTATGACATGTATCATGAAGCAAGACTCAACTTTGTGAACTGGTACATCAGGAGGTACATGATGGAGAAATCAACCCCACATTCATTGTTTCATGACAAAATTCAATGTCCTCTCTCTGCAAATATGGACCCTCAGAATAACAAGTATTGGTGTGCAGAAAATGCCATGTTATTCCACCAAATATCACTACATGACATTAATGGTGGTGTGTGGTAAGTTATGAGTGCAACTAGGACTACTGGGCCCATTTTTTCCCCCCAAGACCATAAATTCGCACTGGTATTTTACACAAATTCTGATACAAATTTCAAATACCTATTCAATTACAGACTACCTATGCCATTCTTCAGAAAGACAATGTAACAGCTTACACTGCAAACAATTTATTGTTGGTGACATAATAATAAGGGGATTGTAGCTTCCTCATCTGCCAGATTTGAACTTACTGGATTTCTTACATCTGGAACATGTTAAGGGATATGTGTACAAAACCATCACACTGCCAATGTGCTGGGAAAGAAAGAAAGAAAGAAAGAAAGAAAGAAAGAAAGAAAGAAAGAAAGAAAGAAAGAAGGAAAGAAAAAAAGAAGAAAAGGAACGAACAGAAAAATCTAAACTTTAATTTTACCAGCATGGTGTATTTAACTCAAGTCCACAAGCTCAAGGAAACAATTTCCATTTCCTTCTTTATATGTGGCAAGCAAAGACCTAATACAAACCGCATACAATGAACTAAACTTCCCAGCACCTTAATCAAGTATGAGAGTAAAAATCTATTACTGAATGTAATACATTAAGTTAAAACATGTGGACCCCAACTCACAACATACTAGTGTAGCAGAAGGAAGTGATCAACATGGATTAGAAAATAATGCCCCTGTACAATGAAGACCTGACATCCTGGAACTCACAGTGTCATTTTTCAACATTACATGTACTACTTACATTATCATGACTTGTCCTGTACTTATAATCATATACTAAATAACGGCATTTTGTCCATGGCAGAAGTTGGCCTAATGATTACAACACCATGATTTGGAAATCAGAGTACTGTTTGTGCATGAGTACAGCACGTGATGGTGCTCAAGAAAGGGGACATTTTAAAATTTGAATCCTCTCTCTCTTTCACTCTTGAATAAGTAAAAGACAAGTGTTCACTGTAAACCTGTAACTATTTTACTAAACCAAAGAGATAATTAAATGGACATCTACAAGACTTGCCATTGACCCTGAAGATGGGCACAGAGCAGGTTTCCAAAACACTGGTCTTTGATCCAACCGACAGCCCAAGAACATTGTCATGAACCTTTTGTCTCTCTAAATAGACTAACCTACTTAAGTTCCAATAAAACAAAACTCTTGGCAACAAGTACTGCTTTATTTCTAACTCCATCTAGTACAGATATAATCCCAACAGTCCCAAATATACGAATGCTGCCTCTTAAATTAGACCAAACAGCATATACAGGTGCACACCGGTGCACTGCAAAATTTCAAGGGGTAACTTGCTCCATTTCTTGTCAATTTTGGAAATATGTTGGATATGCTCCACAATGAACCAATATTCCAAATACACACATGTCACTACATAAGCAACTGGAATGGAGGATTATCACTTTGTGACTTTTAATAATTGTCTTTTTTTGTACATATTACCACCAGTAAGAGAAAGATGAGTTAAGAAATTCAACCCATTTTAATACAGCATACAAAGGCAAGGGTCTACTGACACAAGCTGGATTCAGCAGTGTGGCTTACGGTGCAGTTTAATGAACCACAGCTATATTTCTTATAATAACGTAAATATTTAGAAGCAATAATGAACCAAAATGGGTAGAAATAGAACAAGATTTTGTCCAAGTATTCTTATAATAAAAGCCAACAAGGTGCACTGTTTCTAAACTTTCTTTTGGTAAAGAACTCCACTCATTTTGGACAGACTTACTGTCCATCATCTGCAGTCTTAATACTGTATTCACGGCAATTGGTATTTGTCATACTAGTTATGTTGACTGTCTGCTAGGAAGGTTTGGACCTTGCTAGCAGAACCCTATGATCCCTACAATTAATCCAAACATGATTTTAAAATTCAGTTCCTATATCACAGAAAACACAACATCTACATTTCGCAGACCAACCAGACAATGCTGTTTATTCTGAGGATAATATAAAACACACCAACACAGTCTGTGGGCAACATGCAAGCTTATCATGAACCCCCCCCAATCCTAGGCCAGTTAATGAAGTGTCATAAGCAAATTTCCTAAGATTTACTTTGCAGCACATCCTCCCATTTTTTTCATCAGTGTTTTACACCAACAAATTTCCCAAAACATATTTTGTGCACATTTCCTCACTGTCATTCTACCTACCTATAAAGCCCATCACAATTCTGAGCTGAACAATTTAATAAGTTCCTTTGTCATGCACTTTGTGCCTGTCTGCAATTCTAAGAAGCCTACAAGGGCACAGTATCAAAAAAGATCCTTCAAAATACGTAATCGCCCCTACATTACTATGCAGTGGGGACTCAAACTGACTGCTGCATGAATCACAATCCACGGCAGATGTCTGGTGTGTGAATGACGATCAACATGCTAATTCTGACAATTACTGTTTTACAGTCTCTCCTCTTTTGGGCATTTCTACATTCCACATTTTAGTACGGTATGAAAGAAACAATTATGAACATGTCACAGCAGAAACATCAAGACCAGTACAAATAAAAAAACACTTTTCTGCGAAACTGCAATTACAGGACGAGCAGCAGGGCTGGGGATGTATAAGCTGTGTAAAAAGCTGATGATGACAATAATGATGATTAAGATGATGACGACGACGACAAGATTGACTCACTGGACCCACAGATAAGAGATCTGCATATGTACTGTTTATTATTTGCCAAGCAGAAAGTTTGTATATGCCATGTCCTTACGGTAAAGTCCCAGGCATTCTTCCCTGGCACTAATTAACGTGAGAAGCTACGCGCTCCAGCCACCACACCCTCGCGGAAAGAGCTCGTAGCAGTCATTTATTTATCTATTTATTTGTGATTTAACAATGCCTGCCATTACCTCAGATTATACTGAGTTGAATGATACGATGATTTAACACAGACTTGGGAAGGGGGTGGATCAAGGGCTTACGTCATGGCAAAGGGCAACACTTGTTATTGTGGGGTGGTCGGCTGGACGCACGTAGCAAACTAACAGTAAGCGGTACACCTAACCGCCTGAACTATATACATAATTTACATATGTAGCCGCGGGCCGCATGATAAAACACGGCGGACCATGGGGTAGAGACCCATCATGTGGACGAAAGCTGTCCTGTCTTAACTTGACGTAGTAGCCCGAAATTTGCCTGAAGGAACTAATGTAATTTACGAACTCCACGGTCAGGATAACCGATCTGCGGGCCTAGATCTTGAGCTGACACCCATTCCCCGTCTGAAGAAGCGGCAGGTGAGCCTGTCACTCGATGGGCACAGAGCTGTCTGGACAAGCCTGCCACTCGGTGGGCACAGAGGTGTCTGGACAGGAATGGTGAGCAGACAAATCATTATCTCTGCCGACGATCGCACTCAGTCGTCCAATATGGTCCGTCGCTACACTACGCTATACCCCTGCAGGCTACAAAACCGGCACAAATGGATCTGAAACTCTTCTGTGCCTCGAACATGCAGTGTAATTTTCTCAATTGTTCGTTACAACAGTCGTTTTTCGGCAGACAGCCCATTCACATTTGACTTATTAGTTAAATCAGAGACGATTTACCTATCTCCATCCAACAGTCCTTGAAAAGCTAACCGTTCCTCAGCTAGCCATGAAATTCCCCGAATTTTATGCACTCCGATGACTCATTACCGTGTTTACTATCCTCAGACAGACCAATCTAGTAATCGCCCTACCAACTGATTTCTTTAAAATCTATATAAATATTATCCTTCCATTTACGCGCAGGTCTTCAAAGTGGTTCTTTCCCTCA
>Ga0123355_10013213_pt1 | contig 12837 bp, 3 predicted proteins | sample TergutEmb28metaG_3_FD_89872 | JGI IMG/M metagenome (GOLD analysis project Ga0123355, IMG submission 89872) | Embiratermes neotenicus P1 segment gut microbial communities from Petit-Saut dam, French Guiana - Emb289 P1 | ecosystem: Host-associated > Arthropoda: Insects > Digestive system > Gut ...
ACTATTTTATAAAACTTATCTTTAAATAGTGGGCAGCATCCAGAACGAATTAAACGATTTTCTATAGAAACCTACGGGAAATCACGTTTCGGCTAACGAAGATTTCGGCTAACAAATGTGATTCCGGAACGAATTATCTTCGTTAGCCGGGGTATAACTGTATTTCGGAATTATAAACCGACGAACTGTACTGCATCTACAGGGCTTTCTTGAGAGTGATCCAGGTTTCCGCCGCGAAGTAGATGAGAACAGTGTTCTTCTGGATTATTACGCAGTGAGTGGTGGTAATTTCTTACCGACATTTCGGGACAAAATATCGGGCCCATCTCCGGGCGGGGGGAGGGGGCAAGAATTCCCTGAAGATGGCACTGATAGGGTCTCGAAACGTCCGTAAGAAATTACTACTACTCGCTGCGTAACAACCCAGATGAGCGCACTTCTCAGGTCTATCTTTTGCTGTGACCCTGAGCACCGTACGTTTATATTACTGCTGGCTGGAAAGAAGTGAAACAAGAAAGGACTGGCTCAGTTGATAAAATAACTTACCATGTGGTGTACTGCATGGGGGATGTCAGTAGCTCAGATTACACAGTGTCGATGTTGAGTGGTGAGGTGGAAAGTATGAGCAAGGAAGCGGTCCTGGCCTGATTTGAGGTACCAGTTTGGCATTTCTACGGAGGGACTGAAGAATATAGAAAAACCTCGATCAGATGGCGTCCCTGCCGGAGTTAGAACTTAGCACTTCCCCAGTACTAGTCCTGAACGCCACCGCTATGCTAACCTGCTCTGCACGTGCGGCGTGTCTTTGTTGCACTCGTTACAAGACACAGGCCAGGCTTCATTTAAATGCGATCTTACGATACGAAGACGCTTCCGGATTTTCAGCCGCCTTACGGAAGGGAAATAACCGTGGTCACGTGATACTGTGTCCGGGGCAGTGGTGTGCTGCCGAAAAAAATTGCTGATTCTGTGGCGTTCATTATGGAAATAGCTGTATAATATGAATAACAAATCATAGTCATTCTGCAAGTTCTGTTCAGAGGACAGCACTGTAGCGGACTACTGTTTCTGTCTGATGGGGTCTTATCTGTAAGCAGCAATGTGCGAACTAAACGTAACATCGGGCAGTCTGTCCATCTGTCTGAATGATTCGTCTCCAAGACACTCAACATTTTATATCGCCCACTAAATGGAAAATTTAATTTCATTATTCGAATTCACGTTACTTACTTAATTACGCACTTCCTTCATTACTTACTCACTCCACGGAGCACAGTCCTTCTTTAGAAGCTAACCGGTTCTCAGCTAGTCAAAAACTTCCCCGCATTTTATGGAACCCGAAGTTTCATTACCGCATTCACAAGTGCCCGCCACCTGTCGCTATCCTGAGCCAGATCAATCCAGTCCATGGCCCCACATCCTAATCTCTGAAAATCCATTTTAATATTACAATCCAATCCATGCCTGAGTCTTGCATGTTGTCTCTTTCTCTCAGGTTTCCCTACCAAAATCCTGTATACACCTCGCCTCTCCCCACAACGTGCTACATGCCTCGCCCATCAAATTCTTCTCGATTTTATCACCCAAATAAAATTTGGTGAGGGGTACAGATCATTAAGCTCCTCATTATGTAGTTTTCTCCACTCCCCTGTTTCCTTGTCCCTCTTAGGCCCAAATATTCTCCCCAGCACCTTATATTTAATTTCACCTTTACCTCAAAATCTAACGTGGTCGGTTTTCTCAAAACGGCTGCTTGCACAACAAACGGTAACACACATACAAACAAAGCAGTTTAATGTAGCGGCAGCTTTTTGGGTTTGTATTCGGAAGGTTACAGGTTCACATCCCGGCCGGGGCACCGGCTATACTGATTGACATTTTTCACATTTTCCCTCAGTCCCTACAGGCAAATATGCTAGGACAGTACATCGATCAGACTCAGACCGCTTCCTGCGAACAACAATCCTCCATTCACTAACCAACATATCATTCGACGCTACACACTGCATTTACCCCAACTCAGGGTGTCCAGCTTCATGCGGAACCAGTTCAAAAAGTTTGCAGTAACAATCTGTATTATACAGGGTGTTTCGATCGCGGTACTGTTCGCCGTAGAGCGGACGACATCGTAGCTACGTGATAATCTATGACGCCGCCCGCTCTACAGCACTCAGTCTCCAGTTTAAAAAATATCCATGTATAAGAAAAGAATCCTTTCCGAATTCATCATCTGAAAAATTGGTGGTCGTTTTATAAGGGCGCAGTGTTGAACATGCTCTTCACAAACAGGTGAACGGGGTTCGTAAAACACAAGACAGCCAACGCATGTATAATGTAACACTGAGGCGCCTTCTTCCAACATTTTTGCAGTAGCAAAGCGAGATGTACACAGTGGCGCAAAAAGAACGCATTATTTTTTCAAATAATTGTAACTTTTTAAATTTTCAATATAAAAAAGTTATGTTAACACCAAAATAACCTGTAATAAATGCAGTTTTGATTACTTACATTGATTACTCAATTACGGAAAATTATATCGGAAAGATGGCATCCTTCTTGCCGTACACACGTCCGGAGCCTCTCCTCAAAGTTCTACATCACATTTACTAACAGTTCTTGTGGCACAGTTGCAATTTCTTAGCGAATGGAAAACTTTCAGATCATCGACTGTACGAGGTTTTCGAACGTAGACTTTTGATTTGAGGTAACCCCAAATAAAGAAACTCTCCCGACTACTACTCATTTAAAAAACATGCGTTTTTTTGCGCCATCCTGTATTACATATTCTGGGCATGTGTTTGTAGCCTTGGGTATCTAACATGCAAGGCGCATGCGCCGTATTATACTTTCATCTGTGGTCTGTCTGTACCATATTCTGCACATTATCTCATATACGCCACGATTTTCAGGGGTAAAAAGTTACGGAACACAAAATGTGTTGTGATTCGATTTTTTCCTTTGGTCTGAAACATTTCTCTTTCTAATAAGAATTCAGCAACATGTTATCACAAACATACATAGGTCTTCATGCAAAGCACCCGGTATTAATTTCGGATTTAAATGGAACTTCAGTTCTTCTAAACAGATTTTCGAAAAAATGGTCAGATATAACTTTTTGTGAAATCCCGTCCAGTTTGAGCAGAGGTATTCCATGCGGACGGATGGACGGACAGACAGACATGACGAAACTAATAATAGCTTTTCGCAATTTTGTGAACGCGCCTAAAAATCGCGTCTCAACAAGCCAACAACTTCCGTTGAAACCAGTTTTCGATTTGATGGACATCCGTGATAGCAGCTAAAATTAGCCAATGACCGCTCCTTCCCACATTCGCCAAACTTCGTTATTCTGTTTCCCGCTGTCATCCTGCTACACTACGTCAGCTTCCGCACATAAGCTGCAATACACACCCCACCCGTCGCCATGCCATCAATGTTTAAATAACACGTGAAAAACCTTTTGTCACATGACACCTTCAGACTCTTCAGCAAGATAGATTACGCCCTCCGACCCTCTTCGATAAGAAATTAACTTGTGATATTATGAATGTTTCTTAGTCTACCTTCCATCTTCACGTTGGGGCGTGGGGGGATGCCGCATTAAATCCCAGCAGGACTTCTGGCAGACGAGGTGGCAGTGGAAGTGGATTCTCTCCCATTTTTTCGCTTTTCCCCTCCCAGTAACACCCCACCATTCGTCAATGTCCATTCATTCACCTACAATCTATGCAATTCAATTTTATCAACTAACAGCGCCGTTAAACAAGACACTTAAAAGGCAACTTAATACAGCAAGCGCCTTTGTCAGTCAGGCCCACCGTTAATTTTATCTTATTCCCTCGGATATTGACGGTTCAGAAATAGCTAGCTGTGTGACGTGTATAAGGGGCAAATACTTTTGGAAGTGGGTCAGCCGTAGGGACTGGCTGTTCCTAACACAATTGGCTTGTTGTTTTAACAATAATTATCCATGAAGGGCCGATAACACCCACGTCCCTTCAAATAGCTCGGAGAGCAACTAAGTGCCACTTAACCACATGCAAAATATTGCTGCCTCAAATATTCTGAAAGCAATTTTGAAGCAGGAACTATAAAACTAATACACAAGTTTCTCTCCCCCATGTGGGATTATTGGCTCTCTGGGTTAAACGATCGTGTAGTGTGGAGGGGATGTACCAGCGTTTTGGGGGGAACATACAACCCCAAATTTTGGGCAGATTACAGATTCTAACAATTTTCTGCCCCCATATTCAGTGTGAATATTATATTCTGAAAACACGCATGTTGTGGCGTCTGTGGTCAAATGATCCTGAGAGGTATGCTGGCTATAGCGTAGCTACTGGTAGGGCCTCGCATGCCAGACAGGTCAAATGCGACGACCCAGACATAAAGCGATACCCTTGTCCTCCAGGTTGGGGGTTGGGGGGTGAGGCTGACAACCCAACCCCATAAAAATAGGTCTATGTTCTACTGTGAAGATTCTAAAAGTAGAAGAGGTTGTGGTACAAAACGGAATGTAATTCCAAAGGAAAAAAAAGAAAAAAAGAGGAGGAAGAAGGGAACCCGCTGCCCCCATCTCTGGGGCAGCCAATATGTCCTAGTAATTTCGTGCCGCCATACTCTAGACAGACTGTAGGCCCTAGGCACCTTCTGCGTCCACGTTTAAAGCGGATTCTGGACTATATGAACATGATCTGCATATCAGTTTAGATTCCAGGTTACAGAGAAGAATATGCCCCGAATATGCAGGTAGTAGTTTCTCTGAAACGTTGGTACCCACACACCAGACTATACGGTGTAGCAACATAATGTCGTTTCAGTCATTTGTCAATTTCCGGTCCTACATATTCTACCTTTGAAAACAGAAGCACAAGAACGCTAATGACGTAAGGCGCTGGAGTACAAACTGTGCGATGTCATACTGTTTAATCGAATCTTGCTTTATTTAACGATGCAATTTCAACTGCATGCATTATAGATCATCCAATGCCAACAGAATTACGGATGACAAATTCAGAAGTGTGTGGAACCAGCAGTGGATTATTTCAAGCGATGTCTTACCACTTAAACTTATGGATTGACAAAAATAAAAAATTAATACCATGACAGCCAAAAATCATATAAAAGCTAGACGTGACTGTTTGCCACGATAAGGTTGCCGAAGCTTCTGACTGGTATTCCGGAGGTGTCCGGGTCACATCGCACACTCACCTCAGTTTTCGCGGTTTTCCTCAGTTCTTCCAAGCAAATTCCCGAATGGTGTTTCAAACTAAGCCACAAGTGCCTCCTTCCACACTATCTCCAGCAAATATTCAGTGACCATCCCATAATTCAGCGCTATATAATAAATCACTCGAAGTGCGGCTTTCCGAGCTTGAACCTCCTGAAACACATTAAGTCCAATTTTCAGAATCTATTGAGCGTGTTTTAGCACATAAGCTTCAACCTACTGAACGTCTTAACATGTAAGGTTCAGGTTCAGAACCTACTGAACGCGTTTTCACACATAAAGTTCAACCTACTGAACATATTAACGCATAACGTTCAGTCAGAACCTACTGAACGCGTTTTAACACACAAGATTCAACTTACTGAACGTCTTAACATGTAAGGTTCAGGTTCAGAACCTACTGAACGCGTTTTCACACATAAAGTTCAACCTACTGAACGTGTTAACACATAAAGTTCAGTCAGAACCTACTGAACGCATTTTAACACATAAGGTTCAACTTCAGAACCTACTGTTTTAACACTGTAAGCTGAAGTTACAGAACCTCAGTTCTGGCGGTCAGCTGATCGATTCAGAGCAGCCTTCTGGCGTGCATTACGCGGGAAACACAACAGCAGGCACAGCTGTTTGTTCGACGGCCCGCCTACTTACGTTCCAATCTTAGTAAGTTCAAAGTGCACTCAGAAGGCCAGACTGTGTTGTTATCTTGTATTATCTGTTTGGCTGCCGTACAAACCGACTGCCTCCTATCTGCTATCCAGTAATATAAAGATTAGAATATAATTTGCACTTTGTCGCGTGGGTATGGAACTTGGTCCCCGCCGGGATAGCCCATTCGTGTTGGCCCTGGGTTACAACCGGACGATAGAGAACACTGTATTCAATTCCAAGCAAGGGCAAACATTCTTGTCTTCCGCACAGCGTTCACACCACCACCGGGGCCATCCAGACTCCCATCCAATACCCACCGGGGGCTTTTCCTCAGGGAATAAAGCGGCGCGAAGTGTAACTCACCGCGCACTTCCATTTGGCTTCGATGTTACGATTGTATGGAGTTAACTTCAACTCCCCAATATGGCTTGATGAGGCGGTACTTAATTAGGCACAGGGAAAAGTTACGCTGATGAACGTGGCCTTCCACAGTAAGGGAAGGGCACAGGCTGAATGCTCGGGCAGTGGGTACGGGGGAGAATATATGGAAACAAGGGACAGCAAGTAGCCGGAGGATGGAGGAAACTACACCAGCAGTAGCTTCATGATCCCAAAAATCATTCAGAAAACACCTGAACAACACATCTCGAAAGCACGACATCAATGAACTACAGAAAACGTCCGTACTGGGCACCGCACACGTACTTCGGAAAGTACTAATGTAAGAGAACAAAACGTTTGTCATGGGAAATAACATTACATGTACTATACATTGTAGCTATAGAATAGCTGCAACACTATATGCCGTACAGACATGGTTTGCTTCAGGCATATAGTTGTAAATCCCTTCCATAAATGTGATTATATAATAACTATTATTATTATTGGGGGACCGCGGTGGCACAGTGGTTAAGGTGCCGTGCTACACCAGCTGGTGTCATTGGAATTTTTCATTGACATAAAATCCTTCCGATCGCACTATGGCCCTGGGGTCGACTCAGCCTCTAACAGAAATGAGTACCAGGAGCATTCCCTGGGGGTAAAGGCGGCCGGTGCTTAAGGCTGACAACCTTACCACCATCCTGTGCCGTTGTCATGAATCTGGGAACCTTAACTTCCTGGAACCCAATGGGCCACTCCAAGCCTGTAACGGGATTTATTATTATTATTATTATTATTATTATTATTATTATTATTATTATTATTATCCCAGTTCCGTTAACACTAAGAAGCTGCATCTTACCCACACAGTAGTTTCATTTATGTGTCTCGTATTACCCTCACAATAAACACAGATTATTTCCCTAAAGAGCATTAAGCGATTGGTCTTTTTAATGAGCAAGAACTGTGTTCTCTGTCAGATATTAACTAAAATTCTTAATCCTGTTTTAAAGATTTTATGACTACGACACTTTGTTACAGGCACAAAATTCTCAGACAAAAGAGAACTCTATCTTGACCATGGTGGCAGTAGGTTCCTCCAAATCACAGGCACACTACTAAAAGAACAAACCACGCCACATCCCAACACGCAGTATCACATACACTCTGTTGTGTTTCAGTCGAGCTTAGGAAGTGTAAATAAATCACAAATCTGCGATAAAATTAGCATGTCAGGTCGTGTCAGCTGCGCACTGAGGGATATACATAATTGGTGTTGCAGGGAAACTGATGCCGAGGATGAGTTGGCTGCCATGGGAACGGGTCAAGAGGTGAGAAGGAAACCACGAGGTCAGGTTCTTATGAACCCAGGCCTACCACATCGGCGGTATTCAGTGCCTGAGACTGTGATGCGGAAGTACGCTCTGACCAAGCAGCTATCTGTTTCAAGTGACAGTGGAGTGGCCACAGTACCTGTCGCAACCCCAGACACGATTCAACCAGGAAGTTCTTCTGACGAACCAACTGCGGGGACTTCCTCGCCAGACTCGAGCGACCACAGCAAAATGGGTAACACAGCAGCGAAAGGAACTTGCTGCACTGGCCATACTGAAGGCACGACGAGTGAAGGGCTCACTAGATCCACACTGCACACAGTGTCCGAGGAAACTAGCGATACTGTGTCTCAAAACTGTACTGAAAGCAATTCGGAGCCAATGAGTTCAGCCCAGACGTTACTTGAAGAATCTTCATTCAGTACAAAAAAAGTTGTGAGTCCTCAAAACACTGCAGACTATCAGTCACAGATATCCAAGCAGAATTATTTGTCAGCAACACCGACAGTTATGGACGATAGCAGACCACCTTCCAAACCACACAAAAGAGCAGAAGAGAAGCCATCAAATGTGGCAGCACCCACTGAATCATTTAGTTCAGTGAAAGGCAACATGCTGCATTCCCAGGCACGGGGTCCGAAGAGCGCAGACAGTAAACCACCCAACCCCAACAATGAAGAATATCAAAATCTAAGACAAGACACAGAGTCCACTGAGCCACAAAGTTCACTGAAGGATGATCTGTCGTCCTCTCACACGACAGGACTAGAATCCACAGATAGCAGATCGTCGAGTCATAACACAGAATCACATCAAAGTCCACAAAACTTTTCGGAATCTGGTGAGCCACAAAGTTCCGTGAACAATGACTCATCAACTCATAAATTGGATGTGAAATCCACAGACAATACACCGAAAGCATCAAATAAAGAAATGAGAAAAAGTCCAAAAACTGGCAGAAATGTTGAGATAGAACAAAGTATTTCTTCAGTAAGTAAGCATGTAGGATGTAGTTCATCTACTGAAGGGACTATGGGGCCTCACACTTCATCCAGGAACGATACATCTTCCTCACAGACAATGGGACTCACATCTACAGAAAGCAGATCATCCATAACGCCAGACAGAGTCTTGGCCATAAGTGGGAGATCATCCACCCCAAAAACTCGCGCCCAGGCGTCCACAGAAACTCCAGGGAGTGGTATGACCCACTGTTCACAACCGGGCATAAATGCGAGCGGCACGCCGACTGAATACTGCGTTACCACATCCGACCCCGAACATTCGCACAGCTTGTCTTCGGCATCAGACCGGGCATCACAGTCCTGTAGCATCACACCTGTGGATTCCACCGTCAGTACTTCATCTCCCGAGAGACCTTCAGCCCCAGTCCAGTCCGTATTGAGCTCTGTGTCACCACCTTCCAGTGACCACACGGTCTCCACTCAAGACACAACACTCAGCGTCAAGTCAGACTCAGCTGTCCCTGACAGGCCTGCCAGTGTCACCGTACCTGTCATGCATGATGAAGAAATGCGAGGTTCAGACTCTGAGCAGTCCATGGGTCACATAGAGTTCATGAATGATAGCAGAGACAACGACAGCACGCCCACGGTGAATAAACTGCACAGGCTTACGACGTCACGATCTGCAGAACCAAACCCACGGCAGATGGAAGACAGTGGTCATGTCAGCGAGCCAAACTGTGAAGTTAGTGAGGTCAGTTTGAACACAAATGATAGTAAAGCCGAAACAAGTGCCAATACCGAAAAATCTACACTGAACACACAAGTGTCCAGCAAGCAAGTACCCACCAACACCGAATTTGCAGACAGCAGCTATCAGTCAAGATCATGGGAAATAATTATACAGCCTACAACGGTGCAGCATAACATGTCGAAAGGTCTAGATGATGGTGTCTGTGGTACCACGAGCAAACAGGAAACAGGAAACAAAATGCCAGTTCTTCCACCAAAGGAACAGGACTTGAAGTTCTGTGGGAGTAAAACATGCTTGGTTATCAGGCCAAGTGTCTCCAATACAGTTCCAGTAGGTGTTCGACTGTCTGGAACTTCAACATATCCACCGACAAAATGCCGATCTTCTCCAGGTAACCAGTCACTAACAACAAGCCATGAGGTACTAGTCTTTGCCCCTAATGTAAGTCCTTCCAGAACGGAGGAATTGGATCCTTACAGCTGGAGCAGACTCACACAGGAGGAACATGCTGTCCAGCTGCAACTTCAGCGGCACAGACTGTGCATGAACAGAAGAATATCTGATGCCAATGCTCTGCCCATCTCTCCCATGCAAGGACCCATCAGTTCCTGTGTTGCAACTGGAAGTACGTACCGCAAGAGCCAAGATACGCAACTTGTCGTACCTCGCTATTCTGCCCTACCCCGCTCTATGTCCATGCTAGTCAATACATCTTCAGGGGAATGTTCCAGCAACAGCAATAGTGACTCTGAGTGCCTGAGTTTGGCAGACAGTCTCGAGGAAAGGCCTTCCTCACGTACAGATAGGCACAAGCCCACAAAACATGACTCTAAACCGGTTCGAGGGGATGTAGTCCAGCTGTTACCAGATGACAGAAATCACAAACTCAACTTCCACAGAAGGATCAACGCAGCAACGCCTCGAGGAAAAGGCAAGGCATTCTTCGTGTCCATGGAAAATGGGCTTGAAGAAGCAGGTACTGTAAAATTAGATGAAAATTTTGACAGACAAGTGATATCAGAAAGCATGCCAGTCAGATTAAAGCAGAAGTTGTCTCAAAGACATCAGCAGATGGACATCAAGAAGAAAAAGAAAAAACCAGAGAATCAACGCGGAAAGAAAGAGACAAACACAGAACAGGAGAACATTGGGGCAGAAGTGCAGAGTAATGGAGTAGTGAGTCTACAACAAACGGCTGGCACAGATAACAAACAGGATCTTCCACAAACAGAGACTGAATCTCGGGAAGAAATAAAGGTAACAGAAACAAGTGTTCCTACACAAGGGATCTGCCAAAGGTCAACAGAACTGGCTCCTCATGTGAGATCACTAAGTACGGCTATACGTCACACTGTGGCACAAAACAGCACTGGAGGAGGCACTTTCATTGTGTCACGAAATGAAGATCAGGGGCAAACAGAAAAGAAGTCACCACAACAGTGCACTGCTGAAGGAGTTACGAAGTTTCCAAGTACGGGGAAGATGCTGAAGAAAGAACAGGTGTTAAAAGAACACAATCAACCAGTAAAACGGCTAAAAGTTTCAAAACATAAGACTCTACTACAGAATAACCAGGACACTCTACGGCAAGATGATAATATTTCGAGAAGTCGGGCAGTAATGCTTAAAGAAAATAAACACGAAGAAAAAAGCCCTCCGCTGAAGGCATCAAATTCTCTTAACGATCATGTCACAGTACACCATGAAAGGAAGCCTTCTGAGGAAGAAACTGGAGTGAAGACTGGAAATTCGGCAGGAAACGGAAACAATGAACATGACACACCCAAGAATGAAGTAGAGTGTGCAGTGCAGGGGTCAGAAGAAGTAAACGAAGACGTTAAACCAGTGAAGGAGGTTACATCTCCAGAAAGGTCAAATGGCAAAGTGGAAGAAAATGTGATAACACAAACACAAAAAACGGAAGAAGAAAAAGAACCTTCAGTGAAAACAGCAAATGGTTCTAGCAAGAAGATGCAGAAAGGGCACACATCGCCAAAGGAGAGCGACACGAGCAACAACAGTTCAACTACTACGACTAGTGAATCGAAAAATGGCGGCCAGAACTGTCAATTGGAAACATCATTGAATGATATGATTACTGAAACTGGGGATATAACATTAAAGGCACAGAAGCTGCATGAAAATGGTGAGAAACCTTCAGAAGAAATCAAATCCCACGAAGTAGGCGAGTCTGTGCTGAAACTACCAGAAAAATTAGGAAGTAAGGAATCAAAAGTGCCTCAAAAACAGCAAGAGAAATTTGAGAGTGCGCTAAAACATACCATAAAAACACAAAAGATTGATAATGGGGTTGAGATGAAGAATAAGGTTCAGACACGCGAAGTGCAGCAAGCGAAGGCTGTACAAACTGCTGAAAGTAAACCCACTGCAAATGACGCTGGCTGTCAGAAGACAGAACATGAGCATGTCAGGAAACCTAATACAGCAGAAGACAAAGAGCCGGAGGCAGTTGAAACATCTCCTGAGAAAAAAACACTCAGTACAGTTTCCAGCCAAACTTCCCCAGAACACCAGTGTGAAGAAACACGAAATTCGGCATCAAGCACAGATTCTAATTCCAACAAACCAGAGTTACCTCCAGACCAAATAAGAAACTTGATTAGACCACTTCAGCTACCACTCAAATCATCAATACCTATCATGAAGTCGCCAGTAGCTGCAAGGAAACTGAGCACAGACGCTGTGATTACGTTAGAACAACCCCTGCAGAACTCACAATTACCTGTCCGTACACCAAGACTTCAGGCTCAGATGAGGCGATCCGCCCATCTCCTGGGGGGTAAATTCCACCAGAGATTTGAAGTTATTCCAGAGGAAAGAAGTGGATCCCTAGAATCCTCCACAGAAGATCAATCATGGCTAACTACTGACAGATGCCTGAGAGCGTCCCTGCCAGCAGGACAGGCAGGTACCAAAACCAGTACTGGAACGACTCTGGGAAGCCGTAGCAACATAGTGTCGCACAGCTGCCTCGGTCTGAACCAGACGGTCATCAAGTACAAACAGAACAGGTACAGTGCTCCCAACAGTGAAACCAGCAGCAGCGCTCATGAAGAAGGTGGAAATGGGAATATGAGAGCAACCAGAAGTGACACCACAAGGAAGGTCATCCGAAGACCAACATGCCAGTCAAGAATTCCCAGGGTAGAGAAGGTTATACGACAAGCCAGGATACCAGAGGATATGATATGTGATGGGCAGGAGAAAAGGATGGACTACCAGGGCAAAGCTGCATTAGCACCCCACACAGAGGACAAGGACTTAGTGACACTCTCCAAGGGATGGCTCAACTTCTATCTGTTGAAAGATGGCTGTAGCACACCCGACAGCAGCTGCGAGGAAGGTAATGTTGGCTGCCACATACAGGAACGCGTCACAGTAACTTTACTTCACAATATCCTTCATCACTGACATACGGGGGGGGGGGGGGGGCCCCACAATACCGGAGCCCCCACCACCCTCCTCCTCCCCTCTGGGGGCCCCTTTTTTTTGGGCACAAAA
>Ga0123355_10013214_pt1 | contig 12836 bp, 7 predicted proteins | sample TergutEmb28metaG_3_FD_89872 | JGI IMG/M metagenome (GOLD analysis project Ga0123355, IMG submission 89872) | Embiratermes neotenicus P1 segment gut microbial communities from Petit-Saut dam, French Guiana - Emb289 P1 | ecosystem: Host-associated > Arthropoda: Insects > Digestive system > Gut ...
CCAGACCAGCCCCAAAGATGGACAAGATACGGCATTTTGCTGTCGGTGCGAATTGCGTTTTGTCGAAGCTTATTGACGCCAGCACTAGCGTCGTGCCATCCCGGATCGTTGAGGCCACGTGGCCCGAGCAAATAGACCAATGGTCGTCCTCCCAGAACTGTTTGGTAGGATTTGTCCTTAAAGTAATGAACCAGTCGGTCAACGGTGTCGTCATCTAGATGTTCCACGATCATGCAGAAGCGAATGTCACCTTTGTGGCTGCTCTTGAAATAGAGGTCGAGTCCTCCGGTCGTCGCCGGAAATGAAACCGGATACATGACGAACGCCCAATAATCGATCCCCGCATCATGAGCGTAACGAATTTCGCTGTCCATCACAGATTGCACATTGCTTCTTACCTGAACCTGGGTCGCTGAAATCTCTTTACCAAAGAACGGCAGCCGGTAATGCCACTGCGGGGGACCTAAGGATCGCTCTGCTTCGTGGCCGACGGTCGTAGTCGGGTTGTCTCCGAACCAAGCGTCCCACCGAATTGCGCCAATCAGCGCCCGGGACTTTGACGTCGTATTAGAAGGCTGTGGAAGCGATTGGCCACACGTACTACCGGCGAGCGTTAGGACGCAGAGGAGCGAAATAAGAAACGTAAACATAGACCTGACTGTGCCCGCCGTGCCACGTTCGACACGAAGCAACCTTACTCCTTGTCAAGGATAAACGGTTAGGTGCGCGGAGTCGTTCGTTTTCCAACCAGGTCCGGTATGACCGAGGCGTCTTCGCGATGCTGGATCCGGTCGATTTAACGATTCACTTTTCCTCAGCCTTTGCTAGTAGTGGGTTAACATTTGTCGTCACTACACTCTTCTCCGGAATCGCTTGCAGCCATGGTATGATACCGCGTTTCTATGGCTATTACCCCTGTAGAGGTTCGGCGCCGTCCCTCCATGGCCCTGTTCGCGATTCTTGGGATGGCGATGGTGATCGCCTCTTACCTGTTTGTCGCTTTCCTGGCAGCTGGCTGCGTCTATTTACCTTACATCGTTTTCTCTCGTGCTGGTGCAGATTCGGGACACGGCTTGGATGTCTTGATGTTGCTCTTCGGCATCATCATCGCGGCCACCATGCTCTGGTCTCTAATCCCACGTCGCGCAAAATTCACTGCCCCTGGATTGCTCCTCGACCGCTCCAGCTATCCGCGTCTTTTCGCAGAAATCGACAGCATCGCCGCCGCTCTCAATGAACCCGTTCCGCGCGATGTTTATCTCATTGGAGACGCCAATGCTTTCGTCGCCGACCGCTGCGGAATCATGGGATTTGGCAGCCGCCGCATCATGGGGTTGGGTCTGCCTTTGCTTTCGACGTTGACTGTTTCCCAGTTCCGCGCCGTGCTGGCCCACGAATTCGCTCACTATTATGGCGGTGATACGAGCCTCGGCCCTTGGGTTTACCGGACCAAGACTTCCATCGTCCGCATTTTCGAAAATGTCGGATCGGTCCGCCCACTCGCTCGCATCGCCGTTCTAGGCGTGATGTACATTGTCGTGACTACGTTGCTGAAGTGGTACTTTGTCTCGTTCCTTCGCATCAGCAACTTCGTCTCCAGGAGGCAGGAGTACCGCGCCGACGAGCTTGCCTCCCATGTAGCTGGTCGCCAAAATCTGGTTGACGGGCTGCAGGCGCTGCATCGCGTCGCAGCCGCCTGGCCGACGTATTGGAAGCAGGAAGTGCAACCCGTGTTGAGCAGGGGGAGCCTCGTCGCCATCGGGGACGGCCTCGCCCGTTTTATGGCCGTGCCCGGGGTCTCAGAGGCAGTTGGTAAGAGTCTCGAGACGAGGCTGCGCGAAGAGAAGACCAGGCCCTACGACTCCCACCCGCCCCTCCGTGATCGAATTGCAGCCGCGCAAAAATTGCCGGACTGCTGCGCGCCACAGGATTTGCAGACTGCCAGCTGTTTGGTTGAGAACCTGCGGGACACTGAGATTCGTTTCGTCGAAGGCCGCATGGACGACATCCGACCAGGATCCCTGAAGTACGTTCCATGGGATGATGTGGCCACCCGAGTCACTGTCCCCGGCTGGCAGCAATTTGTCTCGGAGTATTCGGAACCTCTGCGAGGAGTTACCCCGGAATCCTTCCCTGATCAAGTTCCGAAGCTACGCGAGATCGGAGCTCGAATTCGCGACCCCAAAGGCATGCTCCTCTCTCCTGAGCAGAGAACAGCTCGCGCCGGGGGTCTTTTCGCTGCTGCTCTCGCGCTGGCAATGATCCGGAGTGGCTGGGAACTACAAATAGGACCTGGACTGTTTCGGATGTCCTGCGGCAGTCAGGAATTCAATCCGTTTCTCTCTTTCAATCAGTTGATGAGCAACAAACTCTCACGAGAAGCTTGGGCTGCCCGCTGCCAGGAACTGGGGCTTTCCAAACTTGTTCTCTTGCCTTCAAGTCCCTCCGAATCTAAGGCAGAGCCGTCCGCACAAGCAGAACTCTTCACTTAACTGCCGAGCCTCCGACGTGCGGCTATCTGGTAGTTGCCAATCACAGGGCCCTATCGGAAGTGCGCCCGGCGCGTTGGTGTGAAGGCGTGCGCCTCCACATCGTCCAGAGTCCCACATCGGTCATCGCCCCAGCTCCTGGTGGTAAAGGAAGTAGGCATAGGCGTCCTTTGCCTCAGCAGGATTTTTGAAATCAAGATATACGAAATTTAACGTAGTCTCGTAATTGACGGCGCGAAGGACGCCCCTGGCGGTCTGGCGTTCAGGGCTGGCCCATGTCTCTGAGAACGGGCTGCCGGCCGATCGAAGGCGAACAGTCCATGCTCCGACGCCGCTTCTGGTTGGGGGATCGAGTTCGACGTTCCCGATATCTTCGTAGGGAACGGTTATAAGAGCGACCGAACCTCTCATGCCGCCATCGCCGCCCGTCCAGGTTTGCTGAACTCTCACTCCGGATCCCTCTTCACGGACGGCCACTTCGATGGTTCCATCGCTCCCAGCCCACTCTGTATGAAACTTCCAGGCATTGTTTGTGGGCAGTTTTACCCTCGGCAAGGTGGCGGTAATCTGGCGTACCCCGTTCTCGACCTCTGCAACCGCTTTGCCCGTTCGGGCAACTTCGTCGTTGATGAAGCGAAGTTGAGGGTGGACATGGTTCAGTTGGCTGTAAAGTTTTGCGACTTGCGCAAGGCAGTTCTCGACCTGCCCAAAATAGTCTTTCACGGGAGAACTCAAGCCGTCATTTTTGTTGTTCTCCAGCGAAGGCCGAAGGCTGGTGATCAAATGATTCATCCGGCCATTCAGCTGGCTTAGATAGAGTGCCTCGGCGGGCTCGTTGTTGACCGCCTCATTCGTTATGGCAATCGGACCAACCGGATTGAAGAACGTATACCGTCCCCATTCGCCCGGCCCGAAGAAGTTCAAATACGCCCTCTCGAAGCCTTGAAGACTCTCGAGCTGCTGCATGACATTTTCGGCAGATGGTCCCTCAAGCAGCCCCCAGCGCGAATACGGCAACCCAGAGGTGCCATGGGGAATGCGAACATGTTCCGGATAGAGCCAGACCTGCCACTGCACGTAGCTGGCCCGACGGTCATCCATGACTTGGAGATTCCTGCCGTCGAATACATAGTTGGCTGCTGGTTGCTGCGCCGCCACAGGTGGAACAACTGAGAACAAACAGGGCAGGAACAAGATCAAGGAAAGAAGTTTCATGACCCACCTCCGAACTTCATAGCCGGAGTAGCCGGCAGGTAGCCCTCAACTGGAGTTTTCCGAAGCGGCGCGACAAAACAAAAAGGGTCATGCAGCGCCCCCGGCGCGAGCAATTTTTGTTGTAATGCTCTACGACTATCATTCTCCGGTTTTTGGCAACAACGTGCCGTTTGCGGTATGGGACAAAATCCGCTTGACGCTATTGTTCCTGCCCACGAATCACGAAGGCAACGTTGCGTTGCTGGTTAAGGCGGATAGTCCTGTCCAGATCCAGATGCCCCACAGGGAGCAATTTGTGTTCCCCCTCCAGAGTGATGCACTCGAGCTTGCCGAACTCGAACCAGTAATCCCTCACCAGATAGCTGCTACCATCCTTGAGAATCAGCCACGTGAGCTGCGGCGCCGACGGATCCGCTACGCGAAAATAACTGGAACTCACAAGCTTTGGCCGCTCTTGCGCCGCGCTCGCCACCGAAGATTCTGAAGGCACACCATCCAATGGCTGTAAAGGTGTGCTTCGGTTGCTCGGTTTGAATCCAGGGGCCTGCGGATTCAAGAATGTGGCTCTTGCGCTGAGGCTGGGAATCTCCACATCCTCGAGCAACTTCATCGTGATTCGAGTTTCGCCTTTGAGAGTGGGACGCGGCCCGCGTGCTGGCAATGTCAAAATCTTCACCGGCCACAAGACCGGAATCGCCCAACCCACTGCGTCCCGCTTGGCATGACCGCGACCGTGGATCTTGCCGTCCCGGCTGACCTTGAAGTGAGGAACTGAAACAACCTTCGCCGACAAGGGTACGGTCACGGCACCGGGAAGAACGAGACGGTCAAACGTGAGATTGATCCACCCTTTGCCAAAGAAGTGTCCAGGGTCGCGGTAATCCTGGAAATGACCTGCCAGATAAGCGCCCCGGGGAACGACCGGGTAGCCGAAGGCCGCCACCGCACCGAGATGGCACACAACCGGGTCACCGACGTCCGCGGTACGGGACGAAAAGTTGGGCTCCTCCAGAGAACACTGCAGAAGCATTCCGGCCGGCAGAACTTCGGCCGGCATCGCCTGGGGCGCGGCCGGCGCCACTGCCCAAAGAACGACCGTCAACAGCGAGAGCATTCTCAGCATAATCACCTCCCTGCGCGCATAAAGAGCGGCTGCGAAAAAGAAGCTTTTGAGCCGGACGGGAACGCTGCAAAGCGTAACTAGCCGGGCGTCGTCTTCTGCTTTCAGCAGAATGAATTCGTACACTCGGTTTGCAGGAAAAACGGCCTGGAACAACGTGGCGAGGGGGACTAGCGTACAGCCTGACCTAGACGGTTTCGGAAACAACCTGCGACAGGGGGGACCCCTAACAACTCGTCCGTCACTTTGACCGGAGCATACACCGGATCGAACACCGGGTTCAAGAGGTAAGTCCGCCAGTGGTATGTGCGCCCCTGCGGTCAGAAGAAGGGCGGGTAACAAACCCACCCTTCATGAACGGCCAGATGGAACTCCGCCTGAGCGAGAGCCCACGAGGAGGGACGACTAGAACGTCAGCCGGGCCCCAATCTGCACGATGCGCTGGGTTTGCAGAGCGGTGACACCTGTGCCCAGAGTCGTGCTGGAAATTTGGCCGAAAGTCGCGCTGAGCAGGTTGGTGTCAGGGTTGGCAAATTGCGCGTGGTTGAACACGTTGAAAGCTTCCAGCCGCAGTTCAAGGCCCACACGTTCCGTGAAGGCGGTATTTTTCGCCAGCGCCAGATCAAGGTTGGTTCGGCCCGGTCCGCGGAAGAAGTTTCTCGACGTATTTCCGTACGGGTCGCTGAAATTCGGAACACCTGCAAGCTGCACGAACGCACTGCAGTCGAAGTACAGATTCCCGGTATTGACCAGACCCGTGTTCGGATTATTGCAGCTTCCCGTATGCCGAGGATTCAGGAGCGTGATTCTGTCTACCCCCTGCGCAAAATCAGCGTTCGCCAGGTAGCCGTCTCCGGCTCCCGATGGCCCTGGCTGACTGGGATCTACAGTTATCTGCGAATTTATGCTCAAGGGAAACCCGGTTCTCCAGCTGAGGATGGGATAGAGACTCCAGCCCTTGAGACCTTTGTTCACGAACCAGCTCGGTCCCGACGCCCAAGCTCGTGCCAGAGGCAAGTCCCATCCTCCGCTGAAAGTAATCCGGTGCGTTACATCGAAATCCGAGGAAGCGCGGAACTGGCCGATGTTGTAATAGGGCACTTGCGAAGTGCGGTTCCGGAAACCAGATGTGTTGTCGATGCTGTGGCCGTAGGTGTAGGCCAAGGTGAAGTATGTGTTACCGATAAAGCGGTTGTCGCCGTTCTGCTTCGTAAGCGAAGCTTCCATGCTGTTGAAGCCGGAGAAACTGACGTTGGAAAAGGCAAGAGCGCTCGAAATCGGGCAAATTGCCGACCCACCGTCGTTGGCCAGACAAAAGGCGGTGAGAGCCGCACTCTGATTCTCATTCAAAATTCGGGTGGGGTTAGCGTTTGAGCCGGTTACCGTGCTCAAATCGAATGGATTTACGTCTTCCAGCGACGTGAGCCCTTTTCCGCTGCTACCCACGTAATTGACCTCGAAGATGGTGGCTTTTGCCACTTGCTGTTGCAGGCTCAGGTTGTATTGGTAAGTGTAAGGAGTGTGCAGGCGTGGATTTACGAAAAAGATGCTGCCCCCGCCAAAGGGGAGGAAATCTCCGGTCGTGGGACTGAACGCGGTCGCGGGATTCGGCGGCCTGGACGGGAACGGGTTTGGAACGATGGGCGTGGTGGAAGATGCCCAGGGCTGGCTGTAAAAAGGAAAGCCTGCGGAGGTGGCGGCGGCTTGAACCGGCGTGCCCGGCGAGCAGTTGGTTGTCGCTGTCGGGGAAGGCAGTAAGCAGGGGTAGGTCACGAATGGCTCGCTGTAGAACGGGGGCGCGCCATTGAATTGCAAATTGTCCTCGCCCTTGAGCACGTCGTAAAAGATGCCAAACCCTCCGCGAATGCTCGTAGTAGCTCCCTTCCTGGGACTCCAGGCAAATCCGATTCGGGGCGCGAAATTGTCTCTGTCCGGAAAGTTCACTCCCTGGGGCGCTCCCCGGTCTCCGGGAAACAACAAGCCGAGGGGAGCATTTGGAAACCTCGTAGACTGGTCGCCAGGAATAATGGAAAAGCTTCGCCCTTCCGTGTCGCGTTTGGGCGAGCTGTATTCATAGCGAATTCCAAGAGTAAGAGTGAAGTTCGGCGTCACGCGCCATTCGTCCTGGGCAAACCCGTAGGTTGACTTGCTGCGAATGTTGTTCCGCGCGTTAGGGCCTTGAAAGAGATTGTTGGGAGCGCCCAGTAGAAAGTCGGCAAAACTGTTTCCACTCCCTGTTCCAAGGGCCCCGTATCCCAGAAAAACGAAGTTGCTGTCGGTGAAAAAAGCATAGAGCGTGTTTTGCTGATAGCCCGAAAATCCCCCGCCGAATTTCCACGTACTCCGTCCTCTTACCCAGGTAAATGTGTCTGAAATCGCGTAGGTATTGCCGGCGAAGTGAGCAGGGCCTGCCTGCGTCGGCCCGAAGGTCAGGCCGTTATCGAAACTCATGAAGGGGGGGCCATTGGGAAGGTCGGAGGCGATGCCGAACTGGGAAATCGTAGGCAGGGTGGCTGACGGCTGCTGCGACAGACTCGTGTGGCGTTGACCGGTCAAACGAAGTTCATTGAGTTTCTCGGATGCAAAGGTTCGAGTGTAGGCCACGTTGAGAAAATAACTGTTCTCCTGCGCGATGGCAGGAAATCCGGCGACACTGGAAGATTCGAGGCCAGCGGAATCCCCAAAGGGCTCAAGCAGGGGATTTCGGATACCGCCGACTGTGCCCGAGAGTTTGTCATTCGAGGTGATCTCATAGTCAATCTTGCCGGTCAGTTCATTGTTGTTGTTCTGGGCTCTGCCCGAGGGAAACAAGGTTCCACTCGGCGACGATGGCACAAGCCCGGTCGCAATGTAGGCAGCAGCCGCCGGATCGATCTTTGTGGGGTCGATGATTGCCTGCGCGGCAAGATTTGGATTCGACTGAAAATACGGATTCGCTTCGAGAAACGCGGCAACGTTCGGATCGGGGCTACCGCTGGCAGCCTGCGAGAAGTTACCGGTCAACTCCGCCGGGGTGAACACAGTTTGCTCGGGCTGAACGTCTGTTTCTACCTGCCGCTGGCCCTGGTACGCGGCAAAGAAGAAAAGCCGGTTCTTGATAATGGGACCGCCAAAGGTGCCACCAAATTGATTCCGCTTGAGATTGTTTCGCGGTAATCCCTGCTGAATGTTGAAATAGGCGTTGGCGTCAAAGGCGGTATTGCGCAGAAAATCGAATGCGCTGCCATGGAATTTGTTAGTCCCGGATTTGGTCACAACGCTGATGACCCCCGCGCCATTGCGACCGTATTCCGCCGTGTAGTTGCTGGTGAGAATCCGGAACTCCGCGATAGTGTCAGGATTCGGATCGAGGACCGCACCGTTGTCGAGGAGATCGTTGTTGATTCCTCCGTCCAGCAAGTAGGTGATCGAATCGGTACGCCCTCCGGCGATGTTAAACCCGTGGCTTGCGCTCGTGTCATCGGGATTGTCGTCGGTCACACCGGGCTGCAAAAGGGCGAGGGTGAGAACGTCCCGTCCGTTGAGTGGCATGTTGACGACGGGACGCTCCGTCACCGACTGACCGAGAGTCGGGTTGACGGTTTCAACGCCCGTCGCCTGCCCTTCTACCTGCACCTGCTCGGTGATCGCTCCCAGGTCCAGCTGAAGGTCGACCCGGAGTGACTGATTAATCTCCAGCCGGGTTGTGTTCGCCTCGAGCGTGCGAAAACCCTCGTGCCGCGCGACAATGTGATACGTCCCGATAGGGAGATCCAGAATCTGGTAGTAACCGTCTTTATCGGTGATTGTCGTGCTAACGACATTCGTTGCTGTGTTGGTAGCATGGATCTCGACTCCCGGTACGACTGCACCCTGCTGGTCGGTCACCGTCCCAACAATCTTTGCGGTTGCCTGTTGCGCTGCTGCCTGGGGCGCAGGCAACACGGTTATATACAACACGGTTATATACAACGCTGCTGCGAGTAAGAACCGACCTGATTTCGCCGTATGAAGTCGCACGGGACACCTTTTGTTTGGCTTTTTGTTTCCTTTTTCTGTCTTCGATTGTTTTGTTTTCGCCGAGTGAAATGGCCTGTTTTTGGCAATCGGGAAAACGTGTCTGCACCATTAGCGCCTTAATTTTCTTAATGCTAATGATGTGCAATTGTGCGCCCACCATGTCCAGCTAGGTTTTTCAGGGAATTGGAGTCGCTCGCAATCTCAACTTATCTTTTTTGACATAGAAGGTATTCAGTTTCCTGAAGGAGAGCAGCACCGAGGCGCGAGAGTTCCCGGTTGGCGTGGCGACGGCGCCTTCGGAAGCGAAGTTTCTTGGAATGCTGGATGACCGATTCGAAATAACATTTCACCTGTCAGTTTTTACATCTCCTGTCAGGTTCTCACAGCGACTCCGCACATTCGATCAACAGCGTGCCTGCGGTTGCTGAGACGGCACCGGCACGGACGGTACCGTCCTCGGCTTCGGGCAAACAGCAGTCCATTGTCCAGATAGCGGGTGGTTTTCGTAGAGTGAACGGCGTGCGGATCCTGATGGAGAGCAATCCCGCGGAGCGCATCAAGATCGCCGGTGGGTTCGCCAGCGAGGATGAAATTAGGATTGGTCACGATCGCCCGCGCGATGGCGACTCGCTGCTTCTGTCCTCCGGAGAGCCGGCGTGGGAAGTGATCCGCGATCCATGGCGGCAATCAGGTGCAGCAGAGTAGACTTTCCAGAGCCCGATGGACCCATCCCCGCGAGATATTCTCCGCGAGTGCGAATAAGAATTAAGAATAAGGCAATGTCTCCCCGCCCTTACAGCATGGAAAGACGAGACGCCGTCGCCCAAGAGACGAGACTGCGCATCCTCGAAGCCGCCCGGCAAATCCTGGCGGAAGAATCACAAGGCGCACTCAGCATGGACGCCATTGCGCGCCGCGCCGACGTCTCAAGGCTCACGATCTACTACCAATTCAATTCTCGCCCCGGCCTGCTGGAGGCCTTGTATGACTACCTCGCGACCCGGGGGGATATGCGCCGGATGGCTGAGGTGTTCCATGAACCCGACCCCCAGGTGGCACTGGAAAAGGTCGTAAGCGTTTTTGTCGGGTTCTGGTCGTCGGACCGGGTCGTGATTCGACGCCTGCGGGCCTTGGCCGCCCTGGATCCCGAAATTGTGCAAGGCATCGACTCGCGTGACGCACGGCGACGCCACATCGCCGCAGAAATGCTGAAACGCATCAACGCGGCAGAAAAGAATAAATACACTGAGGACCAGCTGAATGTCACAGCCGACGTGATCACTATGCTCACGAGTTTTGCGACATACGATGCCTTGGCCGCAGCTGGGCATAGCGGAACAGAGATCGTCGCGATCATCAATCGGCTGGTTCGCTGTGCCGCGAGCTGAGTCCAGGCTCCGATAAGATGGAAGCCAACATTGCCGCTTTTGCCGCCTTAAAAGCTGTCCCTGACAGGCTCATTCACAGCACGTAGCGAAGCTGAGTGTCGGTCGATGTTTTGGCCTTCTACCTGAGTGTCAGCATGAAATAGAACGAAGTGTGCGGCTCGCGCCTGCCGCCCGAGTTCGTATCTTCCTGGGAGGGTCTGCGGGCGCTTTTTTATACGGTCACGACGTTGCATAACGTGCCACGCACAAGGGCCACCAATGGAATTTGTGTGTTTTCTACAGGATTCTTTGTATGGTACCGTAGGTATCGCGTTGATACCTTTACGCGGGGGAGAAGCTCAACTTCATGGCAAGTTTGAAGTTCAGTCAGGAGAGAAGCCGTCAGGGCAAGGGCTCGGTCATGAACGTTCAGGGTTCTGACCTGCCATACGCAGCCTAACCCGCACTGCTAAACGAGACAATCAGAGTATGGATTGGGAAGCCCGAGGCAAATCCAGCGCCAATGGAGAATTGTCGTCGATTCTGTGCGTGAACGGGCTCTCCGTCTCATACTCTATGCGCAGGAGTCTTTCCAGATCCGCGATTGTGAATGTCAGCTTCGAACTGCACGCCGGTGAGATTTTGGGTGTTATCGGAGAATCCGGATCGGGCAAAAGTACACTCGCCTCGTCACTCCTCAACCTGCTTCCCCCAGGGGGAATCATTCAAAGAGGCAGTATTGTATTCGGCGGGCGAAACATTCTCGACGCAACCGCTGCGGAACTCCGGACTATTCGCGCTCAAAATATCGCGCTGATTAACCAGGAACCATCGCTGGCGCTCCATCCCACGATGCGAGTTCGCGACCAGGTCGACGAGGTACTCGCCGCACATGCATACGGCTCGAAGAAAACCCGCCACGAAAGAGTGCGGGAAGTCCTGTCGTGCGTCTTCTCCAGGGAGGCGGAGCGAATTGCCTCCTCCTATCCCCACCAGCTGAGCGGAGGCCAGCGGCAAAGAGTTCTCATTGCGATGGCTCTTGCCTGCGGGCCCTCCATCATCATTGCTGATGAAGCAACAGCATCGCTCGACTCGGCCACGCAGCGCAAGATTCTGTTGCTGTTCGACGAACTCCGCCAAAAGTTCAACACTGCCGTGATTCTGATCACGCATAATCCAGCGCTACTGGCGGGTTTCGCTGATCGCCTGCTCGTGCTCTATGCCGGACGTGTTGTAGAACTTGGACCTGCAGAAACTGTGTTGCACTCTCCGCTCCACCCTTACACCCGGGCACTGCTCGGGTGTCTACCACCTTCCGTTACCACCCCTGCAAGTCCCCAACGCAAGACCAAGCTCCGCGCCATAACCGGGGAGTCGCCTGGAAAGGGATCTTTCCTGCCGGGATGCCAGTTCGAACCGCGCTGCAGCGAGCGACTCGACGCCTGCCGAAGGCGGGAGCCGGTTCCGGAATTGACGAACCTCAATCATTGGGTATCTTGTCTCAAGCATTGCCACTAGCCACCTGGTACGAATATGCCGCTGCTCTTACAGACCGAGGAGTTGGTGCAGCAATATTGGAGTGGAAACGCTCTGGGTCGACGGGCACTGGTGAGGGCCGTCGATGGCATCTCGCTGTCGATCTGTGCAGGAAAGACCCTGGCATTGGTCGGTGAATCCGGCTCGGGGAAGAGCACGCTGGCGCGATGCATTTCAGGTCTGGAGCAGCCGTCGGCAGGAAGAATCTGGTTTGGTGGAATGGAGCTGACCGCACTTGAAGAAAAATCCTTGCGCCTCATAAGGCCGCAAATCCAGCTCATCTTCCAGGACCCGGCCAGTTCGCTAAATCCGCGATTCACTGCGCTCGAAACTGTCAGCGAACCGCTGATTGTGCAAGGGAAGCTGGGATGTCGCGAAATCCGCGAGCGAGCCTTCTTGCTGCTGGAACGGGTTGGCCTTTCTCAGGACATACCTGGCCGTAAGACTATGGAATTCAGTGGCGGACAACGCCAAAGACTGGCCCTTGCGCGTGCCCTGGCTCTTGAACCTAAGCTCTTGATCCTGGATGAGGTCATGTCCGCCCTCGACTGTTCTGTACAAGCACAGATTGCCAACTTGCTATTGGACCTGCAGTCTTCGCTCGGCTTGACCTACTTGTTCATTGCGCACGATTTGTCCATGGCCGCACATCTCGCAGACGAGGTTGCGGTAATGGATCACGGGAGGATCGTGGGGCACGAGCTGCCCGAAAACATCGTGAGCGCGACGGATCCCGAACCGGCAGCCACCTTGGAAATTACGGGTGCAACCGCAAACGGTGGACTGCGGTCGAGCTTTGCCGCACCGTTTCTCCTGCGCCGTCTCTTACATGCTCTCGTCCTTCTGCTGGGAGTTTCGGCGATCACATTTTTGTTTACCTCGTTTGCGCCGGGCGATTATTTTGACGAAATGCGCCTGAATCCGCAGATTTCACCCGAGACCGTGGCGGCGCTGCGCGCGGAATATCATCTCGACCAGCCCCTGCCTGTCCGCTACCTGGGTTGGGCAAATTCTCTGGCGCACGGCCAGCTGGGTTTTTCTTTTTCCTACAACAGCCCTGTGGGACCCCTTCTTTGGGCGCGCGCACGAAACACTCTCCTGCTGACGATA
>Ga0123355_10013215_pt1 | contig 12836 bp, 18 predicted proteins | sample TergutEmb28metaG_3_FD_89872 | JGI IMG/M metagenome (GOLD analysis project Ga0123355, IMG submission 89872) | Embiratermes neotenicus P1 segment gut microbial communities from Petit-Saut dam, French Guiana - Emb289 P1 | ecosystem: Host-associated > Arthropoda: Insects > Digestive system > Gut ...
CTCCGGACAACTAAAGTTGTACTATATATACTAGTTTTCACGCCGTTTTATGCCACCAATGAAGTAGATTAAGATAGAAAACATTATGAAAAGTCCCAAGAAGCCGAAAAAGCTGTAGGCATGGGCAACGATGTTTGAAAAACCTGCATGGGCTGCCACCGCTCCTAAAATCACTATGCCGATTTTGATTTGCATCTTCGCGAAGCCCATACGTGCCGAAAGCCACTGCGTAAGCGAAAAAGCATTGGTGGCTGCCGTGGTAAATATTGCCAAAAACAGAATGGCCACATAAAAATTTGCGGACACACGTCCGTAATTTTGCGCCAGAGCAAGCATAGGAAGCTCCAAGCGGCCTACCAGACCCATGTTGGACATCAAAGCCAACGCAAGGATAATCCCAATAACCCCCAGAACCACGCCGCCAAGTATGCCGCCGTATTTGGCGATTTTTTTGTCCGTTACCAGTTTTGGCATGGCCGCCAGCACAGCGACAGCCGGTATCATGTTGTAAGAAGCGTACACCAACGCTGAAACAGGCCAATTGTCCACAACCTGTCCGGCGAAAGCGGGTGTTGCGGTAGTGAAGATGGCATATAACCCAACAAGCAGCACACCTACCACCAATATGGGCGAAATCGCGACATTTATCTGCACCATGCCCCGCAAGTCAAACAGCAAGACAATAAAGCACAGCGTGGCCATAAAAAAAACGCCCCACGAAAATGGCATCCCCAAAGCCTCGTTGCCTAATGCTCCCGTGCCCGCAAGCATGGCAGAAAAAATTACGAAAATAAAAATACCTGTGACAATGTCCAACACGCCACCAAGTCGCTGCCCGAAAACCGCTCCCATAAATTCTTTGTAGTCAGCTATTTTTTTGCGCACGCAAATATCCATGACAGCCCAGCCGCAAAGGGCAATAAGCGTGCTGGCTGCAACCAAACCAACCACGCCCCACCTGCCATGCCGCAGAAAAAATGTGAGGTGTTCCTGACCGGAAGCAAACCCTGCGCCAAAAACCAAACCCATATATACACATGCCGTTTTAATTATCCTGCCCTTGTCCATACAGAATCCGCCCTTTTTATACCACTATATGAGGGCTTATCCTGTTTTAGACTAGATCTGTTCGGAAACTGTTTCGCTCAATTTTTCTTTTGCTTTTGTTTTTCAACAGAATTTCAGGGAAACCACCCGAAATTCGTCTGCCAACAAAAATCTGCTCCGCAGATTACGCTCGTAAAAATCGGCTCAACAAGGTTTTCGAACAGATCTACTATGTCACTTCTTCTGCTCGAAAATTTACGATATATATTTTTTCATATTTTTCAAAGCGTTTTTCTCCAGCCGACTGACTTGTGCTTGGGAAATACCTATTTCTTCCGCAACTTCCATCTGAGTCTTGCCCTCAAAAAAGCGCAGGGTCAGGATGTGTTTTTCTCTTTCTCCGAGGCGCTTTAGAGCCTCGTTTAATGAAATGTTTTCCAGCCATGTTGTATCGGTGTTTTTTTCGTCGGAAACCTGATCCATAACGAATAAGGCATCGGCACCGTCATGATATACGGGCTCGAAAAGAGAGACGGGGTCTTGTATGGCCTCCAGTGCAAAAACAACCTCGTGTTGCTCCATACCAAGCTCTTTGGCTATTTCCTCCACCGTTGGCTCTTTAGAATTTAGGCTTATCAACCGCTCTTTGGCTTGCAGAGCTTTGTATGCCGTATCGCGGAGCGAGCGGCTGACCCTAATGGAATTATTGTCCCGCAGATAGCGGCGAATTTCGCCAATAATCATTGGTACGGCATATGTTGAAAATTTTACCCCGTGGGATGTGTCGAAGTTGTCTATGGCCTTAATAAGACCGATGCAGCCCACCTGAAACACATCATCTATGTTTTCGCCGCGGTTGTTAAAGCGTTGAATAACGCTTAACACCAAACGCAAATTGCTGTAAATATATTCTTGTCGCGCATCTTCGTCACCTTGTAAAACCCGCGCAAAAAGAGCTTCTTTTTCATTGGCTTTCAGCATGGGCAGCTTTGCTGTGTTTACGCCGCAAATTTCCACTTTGGTGTTCATCGGGCTTCCTCCTGAGAACTTGGCGTTCATAGATATTTTTTCCTTGCCGAGGCAGTTTATACCAACAAAAATCTTCCATAGGACGCATGTATTTGTCCAAATTCGCCCTTGACGAAACATGCAAATGGCTGTATAATTAAATATTATTGTCTATTTTCGAGGTGACTGCATGGGAAGGCATACTTTGTTTGTGCATCTGACGCTGGCCGTGGTCTGGATTGTGCTTGTAGAGGATATATCTTGGCGCACAGTAGGTATGGGTTTGTTGGTGGCCGCAATTTGCCTGCATCTTGTCGGTAAATATCTGCCATACGAGGAAATAAAGCGGGTTAATTTCTTCCGCCTTATCGCTTTTCCTTTCTTTTTGGTGGGTCAGATTTACGGGTCCGGCTTTACGGTTATAAAACATATTTTTAAGGGCCACAAGCTGGAAATCGTTAAAGTAAGCACAAAAATAAAAAACGAAACTTTGCGCGTAGTGCTGGCGGATACCATCACGCTGACGCCCGGTTCTATTTTGCTGGATTTAACAGGTGACAACGCCGTCATTTTGTGGATGCGGTCAAAAGACACCATCGCCGATGCTGAGATGGCCGGAGAGCTTATCAAAGGCAAGCTGGAGCGCGAACTGATAAAAGCGGACAAGGACGTTGAAACGGAGTGAACACGATATGTTTGTTCTTTGGATAATACTTGGGCTTCTGGTGCTTTACATAATACGTGCCATCCTTGGCCCGACCGTATGGGACAGGCTTTTGGCCATGAATCTGATATCAACAAAAACCATTATCATTATTGTTGCCCTGGCTTCAACTTTCTACGGCGGCATGGCTTTTTTGCTGGACTTTGCTATAATTTACGCATTATCCAGCTTTATGGGTACAATTTTTGTCGCCCTGTTTTTGTCTGAGCGTAAGCTGGGCAAACGCAGAGGCAAAAAGTAGGAGGACATAATGGAAATTTTGTCAATTATAGGCGGCGTAATTATTGGTCTATTTGTAGCTTTTATGGTCTTTGGCGCCATAGCCATCTTTTTTTTGAAAGACTTTTACCCGCGCATTCTTGTATCCTCCAAAATTGACACAGTGGGACTATTAACCTTCTTGCTTGGGGTGTGTCTGCGTCATGGTTTCAGCTTTTTTTCGGCCAAAGTTCTGCTTATTGTCGTGATAATAATGGTGCTGAACCCCCTTGTGGCCCATGTTGTAACACGCAGTGCATATCGGTCGGGGTATCAGCTGGAAGGCAAACTTTCGGAGGAAGACACTGCTTCCGAAGATGAACAAATTCTGGGAGAGTAAACTAAATGTTGGAAATCATGCTGGTCATATGGATAATAGCCGCCCTGCCCATTGTTTTCGAGAGGCGAATGTATCGTATTGTCATCTACTTTGCAATCTTCTCCTTGATAACATCTGTATGTTTTTTGCTTTTGGGTGCACCTGATGTGGCCATGGCCGAAGCGGCTGTTGCCGTCTTTACTACCATATTTTTTGTTGTGTGCCTAGAAAGGCATTACGGGCGCAGGGGCAACAAAGCTGATGAGGTGCGTGCGCCTGCCCGCGGCGGCAAATGGGGGCGTTATGCAAGACTTGCCGCGGCACTTGTGTTTGCGGCAGGTTTATGTGTTTTGTTCATACATTTGGCACCCACAGGCCCGGCCAGCACATACCTGAAAGACCTGTACCTGCTGAACTTCATGGCAGATGTGGGCGGACAAAACGCCGCTGCCGCCATATACTTGGGATACCGCGTGTATGACACTCTCTTTGAGGCTCTTATTCTGGTTATTGCAGTCGTGGCCGTATCTCACATGTCTTGGCTGGACAAGGCAACTGTAGATGACGGCCGTCACAGCGAAATCGAAAATTCTTCTATGGCCATCTTTACTATGCGCATCGTCTCGCCCATAATCCTGCTTTTTGGTGTATACCTGATGTTTAACGGCCATATAACCGCAGGCGGCGGATTTCAGGGCGGCGTGGCAGTTGCCACCTTTTTCATCTGTCGGTATATGGTGTATGGCATCTATGATATTCCTGTGAAGAGGGTAATTAAACTGGAGGAATACATCTTCATCTTCATTATCCTTATTGCCGTGGTTGTTGTTTTTGTCGGCTACGAAAGATTTTTAACCGACCGAGATATTTACGGTTTCCAAAACGCTTATCTTTTGACCATGAACATCCTGATAGGCGTGAAGGTGGCATGTGGTTTTTTCCTTATATTTTACCGTTACGTGGCGATAGAGCGTAAGGACGACAAAGATTAACGAAAGGGGTTTGTTATGCTTGACCTTATCACGATTATACTGTTTTTTATATCCTTTTTTGGTCTTATCACAGCCCGAAGTGCAATAAAGACCATTATTTTTGTCCTGCTGATGCAAACAGCTGTCATCATGTTTTGGCTTTTGATGGGTACAAGCGGCAGCAGGCCTCCCATAATTTACGACACGGCCTTGTTGGGATATCTGCCGGATATCGCGGATCCTGTGCCGCAGGCCCTTATGCTTACGGCCATAATAATCGGGATTTCAGTCACGGCAATTAAAATTACGATGCTAAACTATTTGTTTAGAAGATACGGCACCGCCGACTGGGCTTTAATGACAGAGCGTGCTAAAGAAGAAGAGAGGGATAATTCAAACTAATGCTGACATATTTCGTACTAATTCCTGTTTTAATCGCTGTTTTCCTTTTTGTGTTCTCCACAAACAAGTGGGCAAGAGTCTTGGCCATAGTCTTTCAATGCGCCTTCGTTGCCCTGTCCTTCTATTTGTTCTTGCAAACCCGCAACGAGCCAATGGAGGTCATCGTTGGCAATTATTACGGCTTTCTGGGCATTACCTTGCTTGCACACAACCTTTCCGCTATCTTTATGCTGCTTTGCGGCATAATCTTTCTGGCCGTGGCCATATACAGCTTCCACCAAAGCGACAGCCGAACCTTCTGGTTTTTGCTGTTTATACTACAGTCGGCCCTGGTCGGACTGTTTTTGACAAGAGACTTGTTTAACATCTTTGTACTTATTGAAGTATCCACTGTCATTGTCACCATTTTGCTGATGTACGACAAAAAGATCCGAAACATGCTTTCGGGCCTGATTTTTCTTATGCTTAATATGGTGGCGATGCTGTTTTACCTCTTTGGCATAGGATATATCTACATGCTTACGGGCGTGTTTGACATAGCGCAAGCAGCGGAGTTGTTGGCCGCGCTGGACGGCAACGCCCTGCTTGTACCCTACGCCCTTATCCTCACCGGCATAGCCTTCAAATGCTCCATCATCCCCATTTTCGGCTTTTTCCCTAAGGTACGCCTCTATCCTCAAACTCCTTCCGCCGTGGCCGTCATACTTTCGGGCATACAGATCAAAACTATGGTGTACATGTTTATTCGTATGCAAGATATGTTCGGGGACTTTTCGGCGCACAATTTCTTTTTGGCCGTGGGCATTGCCGCGGCTCTGACGGGAGTTTTTATGGCCATCTGTCAAACTGACATAAAACTACTGTTGGCATACAGCACCATGAGTCAGGTGGGTCTTATCATCATTGCCCTTTCCGGGGCCGGCGAATACTCTGTGTTGGGCGGACAATACCACATCATAGCCCATGCGGTGCTTAAAGCAGCCCTGTTTTTGACTGCGGGCATCATTGTGCATTCCTACGGCACCCGGAATATGAGCAAAATACGCGGGATCTTTAAGCGAATGCCGCTGGTGGGTCTTGTCACTATTTTTGCCGTTTTGGGCATAGTGGGCGCGCCATTCTTCATTGGTAGCATCTCAAAGTATTTTATTGCCGCCGATGTTCCGTTTTGGCTCGAGGCGGTCGTAACAACTATCAACCTGGGTACGATAATAACCTACATCAAATATTCCGGCATCCTCTTCGGCAACAGCAATTTGCAGGGCGATGCCGTAAAGCCGGATAACTGGCGTTTAGTGCCTTCGGCTGCCCTTGGAGCCTTTTGCCTTTTAGGCGGCATCTTCGGGCAACATCTCGTAAACTTCATGTTTGTGGAGGATGTGTCAATAGACCTTATGGGGTATGTGCAAAAGTCCCTTATATTTTTTGCAAGCGTGGCCGCCGGATTTTTTATCTATAAGTACCTTATCAGTGGCAACAGCCTATTGCAACGCATTGGGGCGCTAAACCTAGGCTTTAAGAGTGTATGCGCCTCTATGGGGGTCTTTTTCGGTTTGATTTTGCTGTTTGCTGGTTAAAGTGTGACTTTATGAAAAACTTTCTTGCCCTTTTGCAAAACCACTTCGCCGCCTCTAAAATCCTCAATCTTGACGATGTGGCCAATATCAGTAATTTTCTTGCCGTTGACGCTGAGTCCGCCTTGTTGTATCGTGCGGCGCGCTTCGCTTTTGGAGGGGACAAGGCCTGTCAGCATCATCATATCAACTATGGGCATACCTTCCCCGAAATCAGCACGGGATATTTCGGTGGTTGGCGCACCGGACGTGCCACCGTCGCCAAACAGGGATTTTGCCGCCGCCTGCGCCGCCTGCGCCTCATCTTTGCCGTGGACTGTTTTTGTCACTTCATAGGCCAGTACGTCTTTGGCGGCGTTGATTTCGGCACCCTTCGCCGCAGATAACCTTTCGACCTCATCCATGGGCAAGAAAGTAAGCAAGGACAGGTATTGCCGCACAAGGCTATCCTGAACGTTGCGGAAATATTGATAGAATTCATATGGCGAAGTCTTGGCGGCGTCCAGCCACACAGTGCCGCCCATTGTTTTACCCATTTTTTGGCCGTCGGCTCGGGGCAAAAGCGTGAAGGTCATGCCATAAGCGGATTTTTTGTCAACTCTGCGTATTAAATCCACTCCGGCTAAAATATTGCTCCATTGGTCGTTGCCACCCGTCTGCATAACGCAGCCCCGGCGGCGATTAAGTTCCAAAAAGTCATAAGCCTGCATAATCATGTAATTAAGTTCGAAAAAGTTCAAGCCGCTGCCCTCGTATTTGGTTTTGTATTTATCGGCGGCTAACATGCGGTTGACTGAAAAATGCACGCCGTACTCCCGCATGAAGTTCACGTAGTTTAAATGACGCAGCCAGTCGGCGTTATTGGCCATGATGGCCGCACCATCTGCAAAGTTAATAAATTTCCGCGCCTGGGCCATGAAGTTGTCTATGTTACGGTCAATTTCCTCAACGTCCATCAGCGGGCGCATTTCGTCGGCCTTGTCGGGGTCGCCCACCATGCCGGTGCCGCCGCCCATCAGTACTATGGGCACATGACCCGCTTTTTGCAGCCAAGCCAGTGCCATGAAGGTGAGGTAGTGACCTATGTGCAGAGAATCAGCCGTGGGATCATATCCGTTGTAAAAGACAACCTTGTTGTTGGTCAACAGGTCTGTCATCTCGGCCTCGTGGGTCATTTGCTCAATAAATCCACGTTGTTTTAATACTTCCAATGCATTCATTAGTATGCTCCTTATTCACGGTTCGCCTCGTCGAGAAATTCGCTGATACACTCGGTTATTTTTGTCAGATAGTCCGCATCTACCTCCGAAAAACGATCGAAGACAGGACTGTCAACGTCCAGCACCCCAAAAACCTCGCCATTTTTGTACAGCGGCAGAACAATTTCAGAATTTGTATTGCCGTCGCAAGCGATGTGACCGTCAAAGGCGTGTACATCCGAGACGACAATCACCCGCGCCTCCCGTGCTGCCATGCCGCAAACCCCGCTGTCCAAAGCAATTCGCGTGCAGGCGGGCTTACCGATAAAAGGCCCAAGCACCAGCACGCCACCTTTCAGGATATAAAAACCCGCCCAATTAATATCTGTGAGGCCGGCATAGATGAAGGCGGATATGTTAGCCAAGTTAGCGATAAGGTCGCTTTCGTCATACAAGTGGGCGTGTACGGCAGCGTGAAGAGCCTGATAGTTTTCGTGGATGTCTGTGTGAGTACGGACTTCAAGCATGATATTCCCCTATTCGTAAACCATATTAAAAATGATTTCATCGCGATGCACCAGCCTTAGTCGGGTGCGTGCAATATATTCGATGAAGCGTATACTGGACACATAGGCGGCAGAATCTTCGATTTCTCGGCGTCGTGCTTCGGCCTCGGCTATTTGCGCTTCGGCGACCGCCGTTTGCGCTTCTATATCTGCGATACTGTCCATGGCACGGGAAACAGAAACCAATGTGGCAATGACGATGGCGGTAAGGAGCGTAAGCTTAAAGAGAGCCCTTGCCCCGCCGAAAGCCCTGCGCTTTTGCCTTACTTTGTCTATCCTTATGGCTTTGTCGTGTGTGTCCATTTTTGCGTCTCATCCTTTGAAGTGCTTCTTCCTTTTTCATTCTAGCATATTTTTTCGCGGAATTCAAACTCTTTTTTACGACTTTTTTTAGTGGCCGCAATACTGCTACTGCAAATTTTGTGAACTTGGGACTTAGCGTCAAAAAATATATGATCGCACCCAAAGCCATCCCCATAAAAGTAAAGCCGCGTATTTCGCCAAAATTTCTATGCAAAAGGAAAATGAACATCAGCAAAGTGGACACTAACCAGAAGATAGCGTCCTCAATAGTGGTTGCGGCAGTTTTGTGTCGCACAACCCTGCGAAAGATGCGGAAAAAGTCGTAAAACAGCCCCAAAACGGCTCCGGCCGCTGCAGTGGCAAGAAAAGAAACCGCTTGGTCTGACATGGAGAGTATCATACCCCACCTCGCAGTCTTATTTGAAGATTTTGCCAAAAAGCGAGGACTTGCTTCTGCCCTGCCCTTGTTCTTCATAATTAATACTGACAATCTCCCCAAAAATATCCAGCGAGCCGCTGTCTAAATTAAGATTGCTTACATGTAAATTCGCGCCCCGCAAAATCAGCACACCCACATCCGTGTCACAAATTACTTGCTCTTCATCAAAAGAAATTACATCTCGTACCCCGGTTACGGCCACATTCTCCCGATGCTCTATAGTCAATTTATGTTTTGATACCCTTCTTTCTTCCGGCAAAACAAAAACCCCCTCTGCTTGTATGCTGTTTTTACAGTATATACAAGCCCGAGGGGGGTTAGAACATATTATGTTTACTTGTAATTTCTTTCGACCGAGAAATAGTGCTGCTTTATGCTGTTAAAATTGATGAACGAATAAAACACTTGAGCCAGCTCACCTGCATTACCGGAATCTGCCTCAAACAAAGTCTGCCCAAGTATCGCCGTCAACAAGTTGCTTCCATGAGATATAGCCTTTTTGTTTCGAAATGTATTCGTTGTTCAGTTTTTCGGCTGCTGACAAGAAATCCGAAACAGAAGCACCATCTTTTAGTTTGAACGAACAATAAAATACCGCATTGGACATAATTTTCCGCCATCTTTCTTATGGCAACTCTTTGTACATATCTGCCGCTGCCTCTTTGCGTACATTCTCCAAAAGGCTGATGACTTCCACCTTTTGCGTTGACGCACCGAATTTTATCTCAATAATATCCCCCACAACCACATTTACCGAAGCCTTAGCCACCTTGCCATTAACGGATACCTTACCTGCATCGCAAGCGTCGTTGGCCAAAGTGCGCCGCTTTATTATCCGCGACACTTTCAGATATTTATCCAAGCGCATAAAAAGTCCTCCGTCAGCTCACAAAGCCAAGGCGACCAAAGGGAAACCACCTAAAGCTTACGCGCCCCATAATGTCTCCCCCGGGGACATTGCCCACCTCAATGTGTCGACTGTCCTCGCTGACCAGCCTGTTATCACCCAACACAAAAAACCGCCCGTCTTCCACAATAAGGGGAAAAGCGACAGTACCTGCAAAGACCCTGTCGTGCGAAAAGGTGTCGTCAAGGCGTTCGCCGTTTCTGTATATAAAGCCGTCACGTATGTCCATTTCATCACCGGGTAAGCCGGCAATGCGCTTTATATACCGATGCGACGGGTTGGCGGCAACAGAAAAAGCCACGACATCGCCCAGTTGCGGGTCTGTGAAAAAATAAATAAAGCGGTTTATGATGACGCGGTCGTGGTGGACGTAAGTAGGTTCCATAGAGGCACCATCAACCCTGGCGGACTTAAAAACAAAATTGTCAATGAGCAAGAAAATAAGAATGGCTATTGCAATTGAAATAGCCCATTCTAAGATATTACGCAAAACATCGTTTTTGACGTGTCTTTTTAACATGCTATTTTTTCTTTCTGGCGACAATCGCCTCTTTGATTTTGGCCTTTTTGCCGACCCTGTCTCTAAGATAAAAAAGCTTTGCGCGACGCACAATGCCGCGACGCACAATCTCAATTTCTGCAACGCGGGGCGAATGTATAGGCCAAGTTTTTTCAACGCCGATGCCGCCGGAAAAACGGCGCAGGGTCACAGTCTCTCTGATGCCGCCATTTTGACGTTTTATGACATAACCCTCAAAAATTTGAATTCGTTCGCGGGAGCCTTCAACTATCTTGTTATGGATTTTTACGGTGTCCCCAATTTTAAAATCCGGGATGTTATCCCGCAGTTGCTCTTTTTCAATTTCTCTGATGATTGTTTGATTCATGCTTTCTCTCCTTTTTTCGACGGATGTTCATTGTCACAGCAAGCGGAACACCCTTTTTCACAAGAATGCATTATAACATGAATAATAAACGAAGTCAAGGATAAATTAAATTTTAAAGGATGTGATGGAATATTATGAAGATTTTATCAAAAAGTTTCACTGTTTTAAGTGTGTTGGTTTTTTTTGCGTCAGCCTGGCCTTCCGCTTTGATGGCTTCTGAGGTCAAAGAGGAAACCCCTATCGTAGAGGCTCATGGTGCCATACTAATAGATGCAATTTCCGGGCGTGTCCTCTGGGAAAAAGATGCCCACAAACCTTTGGCCATGGCTTCTACCACAAAAATTATGACGGCGGTTTTAGCTTTGGAGATGGGCAATCTGTCAGATACAGTAGTGGTCAGCAAACGAGCCGAAATTGCACCGAGGGTGAAAATGTATCTGCAAGAGGGTGAAGAGATATCCCTTTCGGGACTGGTATACGCGCTGATGATGCAATCTTCCAATGATGCCGCCGTGGCTATTGCGGAGCATATTTCCGGCAGTGTGGAGGAATTTTGTGCCGCCATGACGGCCAAAGCCCACGAACTGGGTGCCACAAACACAATTTTCGTGACACCAAACGGACTGGATGCTGAAAATCACCAAAGCACGGCCTATGACATGGCGTTGATAACCCGTTATGCTCTCAGCAACACCATGTTTTTTGAAATAATTAACACGCCTTACAAGAGCGTCAAAAGCAGCCGCACAACATACAGTATAGAGAACCGCAATCGTCTGCTAAACGAGTATGAGGGAGCCAACGGCGTAAAAACGGGATACACAGGCAAAGCGGGTCACTGCTTTGTGGGAGCCGCCCGGCGAGATAATATGCAGCTTATTTCAGTGGTTTTTGCCAGCGGATGGGGTAATGCCGGTCGAGAGCAAAAATGGGTTGACACCAAGCGTATTTTGAATTACGGCTTTGATAACTACGCCAACGAACTGGTCGTGGCCGAAGGGGATGCAGCAGGCAGTATGGAAGTCATACGTTCAAAAACCCCGGCCATAGAGCTGTATTACGGCGACTCTGTCATTTTGCCCCTTAACAGCCACGGACTTGACGATGTGGATTTGGTTGCGTACTTTCCGGAGAGTATGCAGGCACCCATAGACGAGAACCAAGTCGTGGGCGAAGGCCGAATATACATCGATGGCGAATATTTCGCGGGCATACCCATCTATACGGCCAATGCCGCCGCAAGGCACGACTTGAAAACATCTCTGGAGAAAGTCTTGAATCAATTTTTGCGTCTTGGCTCGAATGAGAATTTAGAGATAATTTTGCCGGAATTTTAACTTGGTGTTTTGTTCCTGCATAAAACAATTGAAAAACCGGCTCTCTCACACACGAGGTGGCCGGTTTTTCAACATTGGGTTGACATTCGGATAACCGCAGCAACCCCCATTTTTCATATATGCCCCCCCTGTGACATATATTGTATGGAGCGAAAAATTAAGGGGGCAATTTGGTGAAGGCCTACATCGAAGAAAGAGCCGTCGAAGTTGCAAACTTCATTATTTCAAGCAACGCCACCGTAAGAGAAACCGCAAAGAAATTTGGCATATCGAAATCAACTGTACATATGGTAGTGGCGAAATAGAGAGATTAATTTGGATAATCAATTAGAAGTAATAAAACGGCATAGATACTGGGTTTCCAGTGGCTATGCCGTTTTATTACTTCTAATAATATAAAGCAATCGGATGAACAACAAACACTTTCCCTTTTTGTTTGAATAGACTAAGCATGGCGATATTAAGCATTCCAAACAATGGTGCTATATCATTATTATGTTCTTCGTCTATTTTTTCAGTTATGATGTTAGTCACATAACCTAAAATTGACATTTTCCCGCCATACTTGAATGCGACGATATTTGGGTCATCACGAAAATAGTCATCAACAAGTGGGATTAATAAATTGTTGGTCATTATAAATCTTTTGTACGGTAAAACACTTCTAATAGCTTCAAAAGTACGCTCGAGTTCCCTTCTTTCATTATCTTGATTTTTTGTAGCATTTTTAACGGTTGCCTCCATCATATTAATTTGAGCCCTTACTTCCGAAGGCACTTGTGCACCCTTTGGTATACTCTGTTTTAATTCATTAAGTTGCGATTCAATTTGCTTTCGCTGTTGTTCGCTTACCATTTTATATATACCTTCTTTTGAAAACAAACCTTGAATGTAA
>Ga0123355_10013216_pt1 | contig 12835 bp, 8 predicted proteins | sample TergutEmb28metaG_3_FD_89872 | JGI IMG/M metagenome (GOLD analysis project Ga0123355, IMG submission 89872) | Embiratermes neotenicus P1 segment gut microbial communities from Petit-Saut dam, French Guiana - Emb289 P1 | ecosystem: Host-associated > Arthropoda: Insects > Digestive system > Gut ...
CGACTATTGATCATATATTCTACATTCGCCAAATACTTGAGAAAAAATGGGAATACAATGAAGAAGTTCATCAGCTCTTTATAGACTTCAAGAAAGCTTATGATTCAGTTACGAGGGAGGTCTTGTATAAGATTCTTATTGAGTTTGGTGTCCCTAGGAAACTTGTAAGGTTAATAAAGTTGAGTCTGACTGAAATATATAGCAGAGTTCGGGTAGGCACGATTGTGTCTGATAGGTTCCCTATTAGGAATGGTTTGAAACAAGGAGACGCTCTATCACCAATGCTTTTTAACTTTGCTTTAGAGTACGCCATTAGGATGGTTCGGGTAAACCAGGATGGCTTGAAACTAAATGGTACACATGAACTTCTGGCTTATGCCGATGAAGTTAATATACTGGGAGGAAGCATTTATACTCTAAAGGAAAATGCAGAAGCTTTAGTAGCAGCTACTAGGGAGATTGGACTGGAAGTGGGTGCTGATAAAACTAAGTACATGGGCATGTCTCTAGATCAGAATGCTGGACGAATTCACAGTGTGAGGATTGATAATAGTACCTTCGAAAGGGTGGGAGAGTTTAAATATTTGGGAACAACTTTAACAGATCAAAATTCTATTGCGGAAGAAATTAAGAGCAGATTGAGGTCAGGAAATGCTTGCTATCATTCGGTGCAGAATATTTTGTCTTCTAGGTTGCTATCTAAAATTTAAAGATCAAGATATGTAGAACTATAATTTTGCCGGTTGTTTTGTATGGGTGTGAAACTTGGTCGTTGACACGGGGGGAGGAAAGGAAGCTGAGGGTGTTTGAGAACGTGGTGTTGAGGAGATTATTTGGACCTAGGTGGGACGAGGTAACGGGGGAATGGAGGAGATTGCATAACGAGGAGCTAAATGATTTGTACTCCTTACCCAATATTGTGTGGGTGATAAAATCGAGAAGAATGAGATGTGCTGGGCATGTGGCGCGTATGGGTGAGGAGAGGGGGGTGTATATGGTCTTGGTGGGGAAACCGGAGGGAAGGAGACCACTGGGGAGACCTAGGCGTAGATGTGCGGACAATATTAGGATGGATCTCCAGGAGGTGAGATGTGGGTATCTGGTCTGGATTGGGCTGGCCCTGGATAGAGACAGGTGTCGGACGACGCTTGTGAGTGCGGTAATGAACCTTCGGGTTCCGTGAAATGCTGGGAATTTCTTGACTAGCTGCAAACCATTTAGTTTCTGAAGAAGGACTCTGCACCATGGAGTAAGGAAGTAAGTAAGTATGGAGTTTGTAGGCATGTTTGTGATGCAGTTCTAAACCACATTTTACTAAGTTAGCTTCAATGGTTCACAAGTTATTACCATGAAGCTGAAAGCGAAGTATATATTTAATGCAGCCATCGATTTTTTTGTTTTACATTCTGCAAGGGAATTTGTCATGGCAAAAGTTGCATATTTCTCGGAGCTCTCGTACCACACATTATTTCAGAACCTTGCGTTAAATATCGTTCCCAGTACCGCCATGCTATTATTACCTATTCTAGGCAATTAAAACGCATAGTGATTTCAAAGTATTCCGGGATTTCGCTGGTGTAATTTACAGGAATTGGTACGGTGAATAAAGAAATTGACATCCTTCGTCGACTTGGGGATGCTGTCAGACTGAAACACCCCGAAAAACGGAGAACCAACGGTTTGTTTCTCCCTCACAACAACGCTCCAGCACACCGGTCGGTTTTGGCCAAGGATTTCTTAGCAAAGAGCATTGTGACAATACCGGAGCATTCTCCACATTCTCTGGACTTCGCTTTAGCTGATTTTTACCTGTTCCCTCGACTGAAAGTAGCATTGAAGTGATGGCGCTTTTGTGATGCTACTTACGTTAAGAATGCAACGGAGAGCTGAAAAGGCGTTCACAAAATGGCTTCCAGGCATGTTTCCAAAACGCGTACAGTCGCTGGCAGAAGTGTATAATTGCACGTGGGGATTATTTTGAAGGAAATTTAGCGTAAATGATTGCACTGTTTTGTATCTCGCAGAAATAAAGCGATTCCGAGAACATTTTGAAGCCACCACATATATGCGTTGATGTGGCCTCCAGTGACGTTATCTTAATACCATGTTTCATGAAATTCGGTCACGTGTTGTTTGAAAAACTGAAAGACACACGCGCGCACACACGCATTGTGATCTCATTAGACCACTTTTATTGATCATGAAAAGGAAGTCGCTGCACAGATAGCTGCCTTCTGCCGAGGACTGGTCTGTTTGCACGCAGACATTCAACAGTTTTCCTTTTTAGGCGCGTTCTCAAAATTGCGAAAAGCGACTGTTAGCTTCGTTTCCTTCTGTCTGTCCATCCTTCCGGTGGAACAACTCTGTACCCACTGGACGGATTTTCATGGTATTATATATTTGAGTATTTCTCGAAAATCTGTCCAGAAAATTCGAGTTCTGTTAAAATATGACAAAAATAACGGACACTTTACATGAAGACCTGTGTACCTTTGTGATAATATCTCGCTGAATTCTTCTTAGAATGAGAAATGTTTCAGACAAAAGTTTTTGAGGAAATCAAAACAGATACATATTCAGTAACTTTCCCGAAAGTCGTGCTGTTTGTGAGATATTGTGGACAAATAGTGTAGAGTTGTAGAGGCCATAGATGCCACTATAACACGACGCATGCGCTTTGCATGCTGGATAACTAAGGCTACAAACGCACACTCAGAATACGTAATTCTTAACTGTTTTTTCCGCGGCAACAGTGGTTACACGAACGCGCCTAATTGTTAACGTTATACGTACATTGCCTGTTTTGTCTGAATTCTCAGAGAGTCACAACAACTCAGATCGATAGTTCTGGCTGTAAATTGGATTTAGAGTTTTCTTATGTCTGTCTGCGCAATGCCCTGTCCTTATCGAAAAAGACAGGTCTGTGTGTGAGGTACAACCGAATTTGTGCAGCGAGTTTCACAAACATTCGTCTTTTTTTGGTTGACTATTTCGTTAGTTTCGGAAGTGACATACGTTGGTATTCAAAAGCTGTGAATAAAATTGCTATTTGATTCGAAAAACTATTGTATTGTTGCACAATTTACTTTACAAGGCGTCACTTCTCCTTGTAATTTGCTTTTTAGTTCATTCAGGTATCTACAAATGCCTCATTGTCTATTTAGAACTTCTACACTAATGACGAAAACATTTTATTTTTTTCGAATGCTGATAATTTTTATAAAACCTTACACATACTAATCCATCGACCTTAGGAATGGTTCACATTTTCGTTTTCCTTCTCATTTTGATCGTGGAACACCTTGAACTGTTCGTAGTTGTGCCCGGTTCGAACCTCCACCGGGGAACTGACTGCTCTGAATAAGGTTTATTGTGATTTTTCTCAGTTCCTGTCGACGGGTGCTGGGATAATAACCTTGAATTAGGTCACGGCCTCTTCCATTTAAGTCCTCGCCATTTCTCTATTCATTTTGTTGATCATTCGACACGCTGTGGAGTTATTGACAGCGTTGTTAAATAAAGGTGGAACAGCAAAACACCATCACAATTTTAACCAAAAGAATTACAGAGCAGTGTATGATTGGGCGATACTAGGACCTTGAGGCTTCGCTCTTCCGGCATGTTAAGCGGCGTAAGTTGGTCACCGGTCGCCGACTTCGGTAAGCCCATCGGTCCATTCTTCAATGGTCAAGCAGTTCCCAGGTGCTGGTTTCCAGCTACTCAGCGTAACGTCCCACAAGACCGTAGGCCCCTACTACACTGCGGCGAAAGCCTGAAATCTCACTGTGGTCTATTGTTGACAGCTGCGTTTTCGGAGATTTTAAGATGCGCAGTTAGCCACAGTTACTAGTGGTTCGTTGTATTGCGTTCGCAGCGCATATGTGTATTTTTTTTGTTGTAAATTTTGTATGGGTGTGAAATTTGATCTGCCGTGTTAGGACGGGAATGTTGATCAGAATTGACTGCGACAAGGGTGATGAGAATATACGGAGCTAGGAGCTAGAAACAGAAGGCTGCTAAAACAGTTTATTTAATTTGTGCTCTTCATCAAATATGACACGTAGTAGGCATGCAAGAGGCTGAGATATGCCTACAAAATTTCGTTTCGAAAACCTGGCGAATGAACGACGTGTGAGTAGACTGGATGATAATATTAACATGGATCTCACATGGGATGTGGGGGTTGTATTGGAGTAATTTGGCACAGGATAGGGAACAATGGCTCTTTTTTGTAAGCACGGTACCGAACTTTGGGTTTCATGAAGTTTGGGAATTTCTTGACAAGCTGAGAAACTGCTAGTTTTTCAAAAAGAACTGTGCTCAAGAGTTAGTTAAACAGCAAATCCGGCGGTGGCACACAGAATACCCATGCATCTCGGGTTGTCGGCCACTGGCGTATAAGAATAGAGTAGAACTGCACTCATCCGGATTAAGTAGGACAGCAAGCCATCGGGATATGCAGAAAATCCGGGTAATTGGATTTTTCTTTGAAAATAGGCCAATTTGGCAGTCTGAAGTTCGGATATTACTATTTACAGTAAGTACCTGCGCCTAAACCTCTCGACCACTCCCGATTTGAAGTTCTAGAAGCCATAACACTGTACTGTACTTGATCCGATTACCGGTAATTTCAAGGCAAGTTAATTTTGTAGAATTCTTGACAAATTTACCCGAAGGGCCTAGCCGATCCGGATAACCAGCGTCCGGATAAATGGAGTTTTACTGTAATTGGGGTGAGAGGGTGTCATGTAATATGTTGTTATCGTGTTTTGCAAATAAGTGAAAGAATATCCGGAAATGCGCGTGTCTTTTCGACACCTATTTATTAATGGTTAATGTGGGGTACGATCAATTTGTTACCCCCTCCTCCTACCCCTCGTCACGGTTTATTATTCCCGGTTAGACTTCTCCCTTCGGCCCCAGTTTCATTGGTTTAATCATTTGGAATTAAATAGATTAATAACACGGTTGACATCATAAAGAATTTTCTGTTGGTGAGATTGAACTCTTATCATTGGATGATCATTGATCACGTAGGCGTAGTATAGCGGTGCAGTGGGAAGAAATGTGACAAGTTGCGCAAATGCAATTCCGTTCGCAAGAGATAACAAACAATGCGAGAGATCCCTCTGCCGGTAACGATAACGCTGACAAACGAATGCAGATCATTCCTGGTGTCTAGCAGGACAAGGACAATATCCGTGTGATGTCTGTGGTTGTCATTCAAGTCTCACTTGTTCTGGTCTGCAGTGTAAATTTCTTCTCTGGATTGTGTTGATTTTTCTAGAAGTAGTATTGACAGTCAGCATGTAGTTCGTGTAGCTGCCATTTGCCGTAACCCGCCGATACACGATTTAACAGGAGACGAAAAACTTGACACGTCCTTAATAATCCACCACGTAAGCATTTTAAAGCTATTACGAAAATATGAGAATTGATTTTTTTGTGGGTACAAAATTTTGACAGAAGGTATGTTTGTAACCCAACTGTCCAGTAATGCGGGAATCTCAGTTTAACGAATTGTGTGGGTTACGACAAATTGCGGTTTCATGAGCGATATTCCGATTATATCGGAAGGCGTTCTTTTCCATCGAACTGCGACACTCGATTTCTCGGCATTCTTATCAGCTCTGGCCCCTAGTCCTCGGGAAGCTCATAGTCGCTTACGTAGTCACTATTTCATACTCCCCTCCGGAGAAACCCAAATCTTCCCTATACAGGGTGATTCAGGGGGAAAGGTCAATATTTTGCGGTGTGATAGTGTCGGTCATTGTGAGGAGAGAAATTCGTGTGAACGTGTCTAATTCTGAATTATGACCGAGATAGAGCTGTTTGAATCTCCAGGCCTAATTCCGTTAGATTTTTGTTTGTGAGGTTGGGTGAACACCGAAGTTTCAAATTGAAGTTGGATACAATTGCTCGTTGGCATTTGGATGCTGCTCCCCGCATGCAGAAATGTGAAGATCAACTCAAGACGAACAACACGCGCTGTTCGTACATGAGCTGCCAAGTGTATTGAGGTTGACATTGGGATTTTTTAATATTTATTCCAAAAGAAACAATTTTTTACTTTTCTGTGTGACGAATTTGTAATTTAAACATTAACGTAAAATTAAATTAAACTAACCGCAAGTAATTTATCTTTCTTTAGTGCCATTCACTGCTGTTTTATCTGTAGATATAAACAGCTCTATCTCGGTAACCATTCAGAATTACACACGTGTTCATACGAACTTTTTTCCCTCGCAATGGCAGATACTGTCCCGTCCCTCCTTAATCACTCTGTAGGTCTTAAGCTTATGCAGCACGCATTGCAGAGAATTCAGTAATGCACGTCACGGGACCGTATTCCTGGGGAGAAAAACTATAACCTGGCCTTAAGAGACTAACCCGAGACGTAACAATGTGTTCGGTAACGTGTGAATCTAATTTGACTAACGCTGTATCACGGATGGAAGCCTCACAATTAGAAACCTCACGACTTACAGCATAGGCGGCTTACTGAATGTAATATATAAAGGCCTGGTTATTTGTTGTTTAATAACGCTGTATCAGCAGATAGATTGGAACAGTGACTGAGATGTGGGGATAATTATGAGTAAATTCGGAAATGCTTGAATGGGGCAGGGTTCGTCTGTGCCGTAGTAACAGACATTTGTTGTTAGTATAACAGAGTTCAAACGCTTGCAAAATGTGGATTCAAACATACGTTTAAGATAAGGAATGCTGTTATGCACTTGCACGTGTATATTGGCTTAACTTGATGTGATTCCGTGTAGTCTGGTGGAATTGACCGACTTTTTGAGGAACCTGCTGCTTACATCTTCAAGGTAGAGTCTGTCCTGATTATGGAGACAGTATATTTCTCCGAAAGTCTATAAATTTCTGCCAGGCTACACGGCGTCACAACAAGAAGATTGTATTCTGCATGTATGCCTATGGGAGCTCGTTCTGTTTGTCCGTGCGCCAGGCGACCCTCGCATTTCATTTCGAGAACCGCCCAATTGAATTTTTATGAAATTTAATATTATAGGTCAGTACAGAGAATTGTAGGATATTTCGGTTTTCTCAAAGAACTGCATCCTAGAAGTGGGACTATTGGACTCAGACTCATAAGCGAATATAAGTACAGAACGCGTGCACGTTTTCGGTCTTGGTTAATGATGACCTAGGTACTTTCACGTGTTTAATCTTCCTGTGTTGTGGCTGAATGAGCCGTGATATTTTATTTAAATGCCACGTGTCGGTATGTACCGGTCTGCTGTAGACACGTGTTGTGGGTTTCTCGGCGAGAGATGCGACTGCTGTCATGTGAATTGAGCCCTATAGCATTACGAAATGCGGTCGCTTTTATAAGAGACTTTTATTGTGATTTCCATGGAAACGCGGGTAGTTAAGTTGCTACTGGCATCGCAGCTTCACATCAGTAGCACACACGTGACGGATGCTGCGTTTGTAGTTTGTGTGATTTTTCATTGCTCCCGTAGACCCTCCTGTCAGCCGCGGATTTGTTTGGACTATTTATTATTATTTTCTGTCTTTTTATTTCTTACTCTCTTCCCTTTCTTTGGATTTTCATTTTTTTTCCCCCGTCAGGACTATGTTCGACCCTATATGTTTGCACTAACGTGGGACTTTCAGAATGTAGTTACAGCAGACCCGTGTCTTTTTTTGGTTCGCTTGTTTGCGTAAGAATTGTGGTTACCCCCCTCGTGCATCGTGTGGTAGATCGCCTCATTCGCGGTCGCGCTTGCGTGGCGCATCGGGTAGTAGAGAAGTGACGGTATATGCCCACTTGTCTGACCCAGTAGCTACCTAAATATCGCGTAGTGTGGAGTGTATTTCAACTGTTTTCGCAGTTTTTGGAACTCATTTTTGCTCTTATGTTTTACGCATGTCCGGAAAGCGTGACGTACCTACCGAGGGACAGGAACGGGCATTGCTGCGGTCGGATATTATGATGGTGTAAGAGAGTCGATGATTCGTTTCGTCAAGGGAAATGAAGACCAGATCTGGGGAAGCGGTAAGGCCAGTGCTCCATCGAGTGCGCGAGTGCGAATATGTGTTATGTAAGTCGTCGCGACCCTGTCCTAGAAAATGCGGAAGGAGCTTGTGTTTATGGCCGGAAGACGGAGGTGGAGGCAGTCTTGGCAGTGTGCAAAGAGTACGGAAGAAAGCGAAATCGTTCTGTTCAGGTCCTACATTTCTTCTCTAAATGTGACATCACCCCCTCCGCCATGCACTCAACGTATTTCGATCAATCCGACTTTTTTGGGCAAGGAACACCAGTGTCATTCCGACGAATAGCAGAAATGCTTTCGTATTTGTTAGTCATTTGTGTATTGTCATGTTTTTTAAATCAATTTCTTATATTCTCTTCCATTCAAAGGGATGTGCGAGCGTACGTATGTTCCGATGTGGGACTTTCAATATGGCCTGTCATAACGACTTGTTTTTCTTTTTTCCCGGTTCTTGTTTTCTTTCCGTCCAAGCTGTGTTAGTGTACATGTGAGTTTTATGTATCATAAACATTTTTCCTTCTTACCATTCATCGCTGTCCGTTCCGATTTGGAACTTGTGGAATATGCCATTACAATTTGTTTCATTCTTTCATCTCTTTAGTTTATTTATTTTCATTCAGAGCTGCTTCGTCTGAAATTTTCACCTCGATCTGGAACCTGACGGTATACCATAATCATATGTGGCCTATGAGGGGCCCAGAAAGTGGGAAACAGGCGCTGATGGATTTGCTTGTCCGTCAACCGGATACTCGTAACCATATTTGTGTGTTATTTGATTTTAGCTTGCCTGTTCAGCATTGCAGGGGTTCTCGGGCTTTTTCGGTAGCATACCACTAAATTAAGTTTAGCAGTTTCAGTGTACCACTTTTTTTTTGTGTGTGTTTAGTTAAAGAACTGAAATTTGAAAGACTGGCTGACAGCGGGGGTGAATCATATAATGCTGCCAGCAGTTCTGTTTACTAGCAGATATATGTGGCTAATGTATTTGTTTTTACAATTCCTTTTGTTTCATATTTTGAACTTGTTATTAAGACCGTTTACCAGTCAGCAATGGTTGGCGTACCAGTAGTGATACGCGTACCACAGTTTCATCAACCACACTGTAGTGTATGCAGCTGCGCTATTGTTGCATTCCGCCGCTGCAACGCCGAATGCATTAGGCCGAGGTCGTTTGGATGTCGCAGTGAAGTGTAACTTTTCTGGTAGTAACATATTTTCATTCGGAATGGATGTTGTGAAAAGTGGTGTTACAGTGCGCCTTTTCGATTTCGGTCTACCTCACATTTATGTTGCATTCTTAAAGTGTACGTATGTTTATGATCTACCTCCGTACGTAATTTCACTTGCATAGTTGCTGTGGTTTACTAGTTATTGACGTTCGCCGTGTTGTTAGTTCTGCAAAAGAAAGTCATCGTAAAAGAGGCTGCGTTTTAATCGAAGATGTTTTGCCGTGCCTCAGTGTAACACCATGAATTGTTGCTACTGTCAGACGCACCTCACAAGTTCGCGCATGCGCCATATTGTTATTAGTGTTTGTAGGACATTAAAAGTTCTAAAATTCGGATTGTGATTTGTGGAATTCCAGTTTATAAAGTGGTAAAACGTAACACGACATGAAGAGACCGTCGCCATCATTGTCTGGGATTTATTGGGGTCTTATTTCAGGTCAAGAATATTTATATGAAATTTTAGAAATAAATTCACAGTAGGTATACTGAAAATTGTAAAGAAATTGTGACCGTTTTTATATGTTCCATATTGCTTGCATTAATTAGATGCATAAAATGTACTAAAGGCCAACAAATTCACTTTAATTTTATTGTATGTTGGTCACCACATGTTTCGGCCACTTATGTGGGCATCTTCAGGGTGATTTCGTTGAAAACAGGAATAAATTTGTGTCTCAATCGACAATGTTAGGAAACCATATAATTTCTGGTTAAATTCATTGTTGAATTCTTTTAAATGTGTTGAGTAAAAAAATCTACTAGCAAATCCGTATTTTGTTAATAAACAGTGAATTTTAATCATAAATTATGCTTTAATACTGTTGAGTGATTCAGACACATGCTAATTGTAGTTGTGTTCTTGTTCTCAAATAAATCACCCACATGTTGATGACCGTACTACAGTACAAGTACAGCAGTAGAATTAAAGTGCAGTTGTTGGTCTTAAACACATTTTATGCACATTATGGCCTCTTTTACCGCACTTTGTAAACAGCAAAGTGAGGCTTTTGAGGTCCCATTTCGTGTTTGTTTTCATGTTTATGTGACCTCCATTGCAGAGAATTATTTAAAAAATTGGAGATGTCATTTAAATCGCAATATATATTTTAACTCTTACTTTTTGTAGTAAATAATGGAGAGCAATGTTACTTTTTGATATTCACAATGTCAGGCATAACTCCAACCTTCACCAACCACTATCTAACTGAACATATATATAGGGGACCTACTATTTTAGCATAAATTTTTTTACAGTCTTCCTTCTGACGTGAAAGGTTGTCTGACAGTGTTAAGCAACTTAGATCGGCCTTGAGTGATTTTCTTCGTTTTATAATCTGGAAGAGTACTAAGGTCTAGGAATTGGTTTTATTTTATAATTCTAACTATTGCCTTTATTAAAAAATCTTGATGTTATATAATTTTACTTTAATTTGTCCCAGTAAATTACAGTTGTATGAACATTTCTGCTACCAGGGTAGCAGGTTTTAAATTAGTAAACATGTTGTGTTGGATAATTGTATTATAATTTATGTTTTCCATATATTATGATATTGTTGTATTGATTTTAAATTAATTGTATACATTCCTCATATTGTATTTAAACGATTCTTTGTCACTATGGCGTGTATTTTTTGTGTTGTATTTCTATATTTGATGACAAATTCTATATCCAGTAGGTTTGTTAAACACTATATGGATTCCAATGAATGTACAATACGTGAATGAGAAATGAATATTATGACCGAGTTTCACGATAGTTGGTATGAATGTTATGCTACTGGAGGACGCCTGTCACTTCGAGTGTTCTGCAGCCAGTAATAGAAACTAGGAGGTTGCGCGGACTTGTACCAGGAGGGAGTTCGGTTTCTTAGCCTGAAATGGTTATTTTGAAGGTGACATCGCACATGGCTACCCTCAGGTTGTTTTGCTTGACGGCAGGCATAGAGCGATCGCCGCTCTTCCGGTTTGCCATCAGCCGGTCCACATGTTTCATTCAGCGCACTGCAGTTACTATTAATTTTTTTTTTTTACTCACCACTTTTAAAGAATGTGTTGGAAACGGGTTTTCGTATGCCCGTACACAAGTGTCGCGTGTAACAGACACTTTATTGCGCGTCGAAGTTCTGCTGGTGAAATTAAAAGCACTGCATTCTGAATGCGTTCTTTCATTGCGAGGATTATTTCTCTGAATGTTATCCTTTAAGATGCACCGTAAGTAATAATAATAATAAAAAAAAAATAGCACGCGCCCAGGTCTGGTGATCAAACAGGGCACAGTCCTCTGCCTGTTATTTTGTCACCAGAAACTCTTTGTAAACAACGCATAGAACTGTTGGAGGTGTGAGATTTTGCATGGACTTGCGGACAGAAAACTCATAGGTGATCGGACAAGCGTTATAAATGGCGTCAAGATGTGTTGTATATCGGTGTGATTTTATAGTGTCAGGAAAGAGATGGCTCAGTAATACTACTTACAGCGTGCCGTACACTACGTATCATACAACGGAAAATTATGGATTAATGTGGGAAAAGTGTTATTCTGAGGATTTATGTATTCACTGGTTAAACCAAGCTTTGCCGCTAGATGAAACGAGCGTGAGTCTATTTCTACATGTGCCCCGTGAAAGTACCAGTTCACAAAATTCAGTCTTGCTCCGCGTTCCGTGTCGTAGATTTTTCGATTCACAGATGTATTGCATGGATGCGAATTAAGCAGTTTTGTTGCATTTTGTGCTGCTGACGTTGACGCGTCCGTTTGATGTGCAAGCAGGGCCAGTGACTTTCTTGGAGACGGCTCCAATCTGTCAAGAATGTCTTCTAGTTTTTCTTCAGCACGTGTGTACCGCGTCGTCTCATACAGTCTACGGTGGAACCTGGTGGTCGGGTCTTTTTAATTGCTGCGTATTGTCGTGTTTATAACAGGCACATCAGTAAACTTTGGCCGATTCTCTTCGTTTCCGTTCCGTTCGGTGTGATGTGCGCTGACCTTGAGAATGCGTGGAGTTGTACCTCCACGTAATACGTGTTCATTGTTTGGAACTCGATTAATAACAGAAGCAGCTTCACCTCGTACTTCATTCGAGATGTGCAAACGCGCGTCTTTTAAAATACGATTCTTATGAACCATGGCGACAACACATCGAGTCAGGTATGATGATTTTAATAAGTTCTTACTAATGCGTCCTAAACAGGTTCACCGAAATAGTAAAATAAGACTTTATGAAACATTTGTCAGGCGAGTGTTGTTTTATGGAAGTGTAACCTGAACCGTAACACAGATGACACAACATGTAAGGTAAAAAAGGTAAATCAGTCCCATTACAGGCCCGAGGTGCCCAGAAGGTTCCAGGAAGATAAGGTTCCCAGATTACGTGACAATGGCCCAGGATGGTGGTAAGGTTGTCAGCCTTACACACCGGCCGCCTTTTAACCCCCAGGAAATACTCCTGGTACTCATTTCTCTTAGAGGCTGAGTCGACCCCAGGGCCATAGTGCGATCGGAAGGATTATGTCAATGAAAAATTCCAATGACACCATCTGGAATCGAACCAGCGACCTTCCGATTTGTAGCACAGCACCTTAACC
>Ga0123355_10013217_pt1 | contig 12835 bp, 12 predicted proteins | sample TergutEmb28metaG_3_FD_89872 | JGI IMG/M metagenome (GOLD analysis project Ga0123355, IMG submission 89872) | Embiratermes neotenicus P1 segment gut microbial communities from Petit-Saut dam, French Guiana - Emb289 P1 | ecosystem: Host-associated > Arthropoda: Insects > Digestive system > Gut ...
AGCTGTGGGACACTGCGGGCCTAAAATTCGGTTTGGGAGCATAGCTCAGCTGGGAGAGCACATGCCTTACAAGCATGGGGTCACTGGTTCAAGCCCAGTTGTTCCCACCAACGCGTCCCCCACCAACTTAAAGCCCAGCGTAGCGGGTTTAAGTTGGAGAGGAGGAACAACGAAGCGGAACATAGTTTTCGGCAGAGGGCGCAGCCCGCCGCCGGAAACGGAGTGAAGCACAGTTTGCGACGACGAGGCCCAGTAGTTCAGTTGGTTAGAACGCCAGCCTGTCACGCTGGAGGTCGACGGTTCGAGCCCGTTCTGGGTCGCCATCGGGTACATAACAGTGTACCCGATACCCTGCCTCTGTAGCTCAGTCGGTAGAGCAGTGGACTGAAAATCCACGTGTCGTTGGTTCGATTCCGACCGGAGGCACCAAATGAAAAATTGAAAATGGAAAACGGAAAATGCCTTGATAATTTTCCATTTTCAACTTTCAAATTATAAATGCGGGCGTAGCTCATCTGGTAGAGCGCCACCTTGCCAAGGTGGAGGTAGAGGGTTCGAGCCCCTTCGCCCGCTCCAATTGCATAAGAAATCCCCCGCGCTCCGCGGCACTTAAAACGAAGCGCTGCCGAGGCGTTCGCATTTCCCCCGTCCCCAAGCGATTCCCGTCTCCACCGATGACGAGCCCAGCGCATAGCGCGGGTCGGCATCGGAAAGGAGGAACAACGAAGCGAAACGCAATTTTCGGCAAAGGGCGCAGCCCGCCGCCGGAAATTGCGTAAAGCGAAGTTTGTGACGACGCGGCGACATAGCCAAGCGGTAAGGCACTGGTTTGCAAAACCATGATCCCCCGGTTCGAATCCGGGTGTCGCCTCCATAAACAACAGCGTCCTTTGGTTACCCCAAAGGACGCTGTTGTTTTATTTGATTGACAACGGGCGCGGGATTGATTAAAATTAAAGCGGCGTACATATACATTACAGAAAATGAAAATTGGAAGTGTTGCAATGAATATATGGCATAACGTAAACCCGGCGAGGATCCAGCCGGATGATTTCCTCGCGGTGGTCGAAATTTCGGAAGGCTCAAAAATGAAATATGAGCTTGACAAAGAATCCGGCGCACTTATTCTCGACCGCGTCCTCTACACAAGCACAATCTACCCGTCAAATTACGGGTTCATCCCACGGACTTTCGCGGACGACAGTGACCCACTTGACGTCCTTATCCTCTGCACGGGACCAATTCTGCCAATGACGCTGGTCCACTGCTACCCTATCGGCGCGATTATTATGGTTGACGAAGATTCAATGGATGAGAAAATCATCGCGCTGCCGTTCACCGATCCGCGCTATAACTGCTATCATGACATATCCGAGCTGCCTGACCACGTTTTCGATGAAATGAAACACTTTTTCACCGTGTATAAAAAGCTTGAGAATAAGGAGACGGCGGTCTCTGAGGTCGTCGGGCGTGACGAAGCGATAAAAATAATTGAAAAAGCGATGGAACACTATGCGATTCAGTTCGGGCAATATGGCGTATAAAAGGCATTAAACCCCAGGGCAAAGCCCTGGGTCGCGCGCTTGCGCGGCAGAAGCCGCGCGGTTTTAAACCTTTTGAAATCTTCGCTCGTTCAGTCATGACCGAGTATTAGCGGTCGTGACCCTCTCTTCGCTCGATTATAACACGCGGGGGAATGCTCACTCCCCTGTTGTAAAATAACAAGGAGATCATTGTTCAGTGAATAAGAAACGCATAGTTTTCAAAGTCGGCACATCGACACTCTGCCATGGCGGCAAAGGCCTCAATTTCAGGAATATTGAGGCCTTTGCAAGGGCGCTTACCGACATAAAAAATGAGGGGCATGAGGTCATTTTGGTCTCGTCAGGCGCGATTGGCGCCGGCGTCGCGAAACTCGGTCTAACCGAGCGGCCAAGCGAAATCAGGGTAAAACAAGCTGTGGCGGCCGTGGGGCAGCTTGAGCTTATGCATATTTACGACAAGCTGTTCGGCGAATACGGCGCGACGGTCGGCCAGGTTCTTTTAACGCGCGACGACATGGACAGGCCGAAGGTTAAACTCAACCTGCGCGGAACGTTCGACGCACTGCTCACAATGGGCGTGATTCCGATCGTCAATGAGAACGACTCGGTCTGCATTGAGGAGATAGAATCCGAACATAAAATCTTTGGCGACAACGACACACTTTCCGCTTATGTCGCAACGCTTGTCGAGGCGGACTTGCTTGTGATCTTGTCTGATATCGAGGGTTTGTACAATTCAGACCCGCGCAAGAATCCAGACGCGAAGCTGATCCCGGTCGTGCGGAAAATCGACGACGGTATCATCGCTCTTGCCGGCGGGGTCGGCACAAGTTTAGGCACTGGCGGGATGGTTACAAAACTCACCGCCGCGCAAATAGCCGGCGAGGCCGGGATTGACACCGTGATCACGAACGGTTCAAATCCGCAAAACCTCTATGCCGCCGCGCATGGCGACGAGATCGGCACTATTTTTAATTTAAAGGGGAATATATAAATGACCGCTATTGAACGTCAAGGCTCCGCGGCGAAAGCGGCGGCGGCCGTGCTGATGACAAGTTCCACTAACGTCAAAAATGACGCGCTACTGCGCATCGCGGACGCGCTTGAGGCAAAGAAACAGACTATACTGGACGCAAACAAACTCGACTTAGACGCCGCTCGTAAAAACGGCATGACGCCGGCAATGATGGACCGGCTCGCGCTTGACTCCGGGCGGATCGCCGGTATCGCAAAAGGCGTGCGCGAGGTCGTGGCGTTAAACGACCCTATCGGCCAGGTCGATAAACTGGAAAAACGTCCTAACGGGCTTGTCATCGGGCGCAAGACCGTGCCGCTCGGCGTTATCGCGATCATATATGAGTCACGGCCGAATGTGACGGTTGACGCCGCCGTCCTGTGCCTTAAGGCAGGTAATGCCGTCATATTGCGCGGCGGCAAAGAGGCGTTTAACTCGAACAATGCTTTTGTCGAGGTCATGCGCGAGGCTGTGCGCGACGCCGGTCTGCCGGAGGACGCCGTATCGCTTGTGCAGGACACGACACGCGAGAGCGTGAACGCGCTGATGAACCTGCCGGAATATATTGATGTGCTTATCCCGCGCGGCGGTGCGGGACTTATCAGTCATGTCGTGGCGAATTCAAAAGTCCCGGTCATTGAAACAGGCGTCGGCAACTGTCATGTGTATGTCGAGAGAGCGGCCGACCTCGATATGGCTGTGGATATAATATTCAACGCGAAATGCCGTCGGGTGTCGGTCTGCAACGCGGCGGAGACGCTGCTTGTTGACAGGGCGATCGCGGAAAAATTCCTGCCTATGGCAAAAGCGCGGCTTGATACTAAAGGCGTGAAACTTCGCGGATGTGAGGAGACGGTAAAGATACTTGGCGACAAAGTCGCCCCGGTGACTGATGAAGATTTTTATACGGAGTTTCTCGACTATATCCTCGCCGTAAAAGTTGTCGATGGTCTCAGCGATGCGATCGCGCATATAAACAAATACGGTTCAAAACACTCCGAGGCAATAGTCACAAACAGCTATGAGGCGCAGACCCGGTTTCTTGATGAGGTTGACGCGGCGGCGGTGTACGTCAATGCTCCAACGGCGTTCACCGACGGCGGCGAGTTCGGTCTCGGCGCGGAGATCGGCATATCGACGCAAAAGATGCACGCCCGCGGCCCGATGGGGATAAACCAGCTGACGTCATCGAAATTCGTTATTTACGGCAATGGCCAGGTTCGACAGCCGTAAAAACGGATCGCAAAAATTCGTTTTTACATCTTTACAAATTTGAAATGTCTGTTATAATGGTCTGGCTGTGTGAAGTTGGTTTTCCGTAGCCATCAGACACCACGGGCCCGTAGCTCAGCTGGGAGAGCGCCGCGTTCGCAATGCGGAGGTCGAGAGTTCGATCCTCTTCGGGTCCACCACCCCACGGCGCAAAGCGTCGTGGGGACCCCAGGATTAAAATCATAACGGTGAGGCAAAGCCTCACCTATGGCAATTGCTGCGCAATTGACGCCGGACTCCCGGCGGATGCGAAAAACGAATAAATCCGAACTTTTTGAACATTTTACTTGAAATGTCTAAAAAGTTCGGATTACTTTTATATCAAAAAACGATTGCTAAAATCTATCTTAAATGATAAAATGCGACGGAATATGCTAAGTGCGGAGGCAGTGGAGTAAATATGGATATAGCACTTCCGGTCTTTGGTGGGTTTGGGTTATTTATATTTGGCATGAAAACGATGTCAAGCGGGCTAGAACTAGCGGCGGGAGAGCGGCTGCAAAACATCTTGCAACGTGCCACTTCAAATCGGTTTCTAGCCATTATTTTCGGAATATTCGTAACTATTGCGCTCAATAGCTCAACGGCCGCCACCATTATGGTGGTCAGCTTCGTCAATTCCGGCTTAATGAACCTGGTCCAGGCAATTGGCATCAAACTGGGCGCGAATGTCGGAACAACTTTTAGTGCGCAGTTAGTCGCCTTCCGTATAGATGCCTATGCGCCTATATTTATCTTCGCTGGCGCCGTCATGTATATGTTTTTTAAAAAGAGAAGCGTTAAAAACATCGGTCAGATTGTATTAGGATTCGGCTTGCTGTTCTTTGGCATCTCCGTATTGAGCGCGCCATTGCGTGCGTTTGCGAATGATCCTTCGTTTAATGTCATCCTAACAACCTTCGAAAATCCGGCTTTGGCGCTGCTCGCTGGTTTTGTGTTTACTGCCGTTGTCCAAAGCTCAACAGCAGCGACAGGGCTTCTGGTCGCTATGGCACTGAGTGGTGTGCCCATCCCATTTGAAACGGCGGCCTTCATCATCTTAGGTGTGAATATCGGCACAAGCATCACAACATTAGTCGCTTCGATACCAGCAAACCGCGAAAGCAAGCGCGCGGCATTTTTTCACATCATGTTTGATATCATTGGCAGCTTGGTATTTGGCACACTAATCTTCATTTTCCCTGGCATTTTGGACTTTTTCCAAACGACCTGGACAGAGCCTGCGCGACAGGTCGCAATGTTCCACACACTATATAATGTCGCCACGATGATAATCTTCATCCCATTTGTGCGCCAGGTTGCGCGCCTCTTAGAAAAGCTGATACCAAACAAAGCGGATGAAGGCAGCAGGACTTATGAGAAAAAACTTATTTATCTTGAGCCAAAAGTGCTGCTAACACCTTCTGTTTCAGTTATGAATGCCCACCTCGAGCTATGCCGCATGGGGAAAATCGTGATCGAAAATTTGGTGTTGGCATTAGATGCATTTTTTGAAAAGAATACGGACAAAGCTAATAAAACAATCGAAAATGAAGCGATTATCAACTATCTAAACCATAGCATCACTTCGAAATTAGTCTGGATCAACAATATGGCCTTATCCAATGCAGAAGCCGCGAAGATCGGCGCGATGTTCCGAACCTTATCTGACATGGAGCGAATCGGGGATCATGCAGAAAATATTGCAGAATATGTGCTAAACAACAAAGATAGCATTACAAAGTTTTCCCAGGCCGCGGTGAGCGAACTAAAACGGCTGGGCGACACAACGGTCACTCTTGCAAACCAGGCGTTATACACCTACGAGCAGCAAGATGAAACCCCTCTGCCGCAAATCGCCGCTCTTGAAGAAGAAGTTGACAATCTGTCAGCAGAATTTTCCGAAAACCATATCGGCCGCTTGAAAACCGAACAGTGCGACCCTAAAAGCGGCGTTATTTTTACTGATATGATTATTGACCTAGAAAGAATTGGAGATCACGCGAACAATATTGCGTTTTCTATATTGCCTGCTCGAATGAAGTAAACGTAGCTTCACAAATATTTCAAGCCCGCGCTAAGAAAAATATTTCTTAACGCGGGCTTAATTCTGCGACGCAGCCATTATCGCTCTAACCTCTTCTTGCACTCTATAAGTGCGTAGATATCAACAATCGATTCGGCAGTCGTTACGTCAAACACCACTGGAAAAGTAAGCACCTTGCCCATTGTCTTGGCATCGCGAATCATCTGCCGGGTTTTCTCGCTTACATTTGCCTTTAGAACTTCCGCGCGGTTTTTCTCCTTGAACCAAACCGCCACGCTGAAATATCCCTCGAAAACGTGGAGCCAGTAAAGGTTTTTCTCTTTCCTTGTCCCTCTCGGCGTTGTCCACCAATGCTGCCCTTTCGCGAACCATGCCTTATAAGGCGTGTACCATTGCCACGCTTGCTCTATTTCCAAGTTAGGCAACTCCTCTTGGAAAGTTTCATACGCGGCGTAGCTGTCCCCCAGAGCTTGCTCCAAAACTGCGCTTGTCGGCATCTCTATGGGGTCTTTCAGCCGCAGTTTTTCGTGATTATTCATTATCCCTGCAACTCCTCATACACAAAGCAATCCGTAAAATGGTCGTTTACCATGCCTGTGGCCTGCATAAAGGCATATATGATGGTCGATCCGACGAATTTAAAGCCCATCTTTTTCAAGTCCTTGCTTATTTTATCCGATATTTCCGTAGTGGCTGGTATATCTTCTATGCCCCTGAAATGCCCCACGATGGGCTTGTTGTCTACGTACTGCCAAATGAACTTGTCAAAACTTCCATATTGCTTCTGCACTTCAAGGAACAGCTTGGCGTTGACTATCGCGGCATTGATTTTTAAACGGTTGCGGATAATGCCTTCGTTTGCCATAAGTTCCTCAATTTTGACATCATCGTAAAGCGCAACTATATTCGGGTCAAACCCATCAAAAGCAATACGGTATGCTTCGCGCTTTTTAAGTACAGTTATCCACGAAAGCCCCGCCTGCGCGCCCTCAAGTATAAGCATCTCAAACAACTTGCGGTCATCATGCACAGGCCGACCCCATTCATGGTCGTGGTAGTCTTGGTAGATGGGCAACTCCCCCGCCCATGAGCATCTGACTTTTTCGCTCATAGTCTAATAAGCCCTTTCAAGGGGATACAGCTGATATTCCAAGATTTCACCTATCAGTGAGGTAAATTTCTTGCCAGATTCATTTTCTTCTGACTGCTGCATCGAATTTTCGGCGTCAGACATCGTTTCCCAAGTCACCCAATCAGTCCACATACCGTCAATTTTCATAAGCTGGCGGCTGACAAAGCCTTTGCATTTTGAGATATAGTTTTCTTGGATTTCATCAGATGCCGCCAAGAAATCTTCTTCGGATACCCCATCTTTCAGCTTGAACGTGATAATCATCCCCTGCTTTTTCCAACGCTTTAGTGTCGGCAAAAACTCCGTAAGCATCACCCTCGCGCTGTCCGCATCAGTGGTAAAAGTGCCGTCCTCGACAATGAACGGGATACAGCTTTCAATCATTTCCTCCATTGTTTCAGATGGATTTTCAAACGCTCCATTGATGTAACAGTGACAGCAATAATCCTCGTTTTTGCTCCCATCGGCGTTTTTCGCGAAATGGGAATCCTCAGTCATAGGCATACCGCAGCTTTGGCAGTGAATTTCGATTTGCATAATGTAGTTCCTCCTGTTTATTTTGATGCCATTGTATCAGCACAAATCTGACAACAGTGTGTCATATTACTCATATTGCTCATAGATTTTTTTCGCTTTATCTCGAATTATGTCCCGAATATGCTCCGGCTCAAGAACTTCAATGTACTCGCCAAACGACAAGATGGTGTTATAAACCCAGTTATCCTCTGGCCAGCACAGTGACACAATGTAATCGCCCTCATCTGTCTGCCCCTCGACAACGTCAGCAAATTCATCAAGCACACGGTAGGTCATTTCAGACTTTATCAAAAGACGCAAATTGACATCTTGTCTGTGATTCGTCTCCGACCCCTCGGTAGGCTCGATGGCAAGCAAGTCTCTATCATCGAAATTATCCTCGGTTATTTCAAGGTTTCTAATCCTTGTCAGCTTGAATAAGCGCAGATCCTGCTTGTCCAAGTCATACGCTTTTAGATACCACGATTTCGACTTAAACCAAAGCTGTATCGGCTCAACTCGGCGGCAGGTTTTTTCGCTGTATGTGCTGTAATAATCAAATGTTGCAACGCGCTTTTGTAGTATAGCGGTCTTAAAACTGCCCCAATAGTCCTCCCGCTCAAAACTCCAATCTGTAAAATCCACCTCAAGCCATTTAGCGGCCGTTTTGTTGAAAATAGTCGACAGCTTTTGAAGCACATGGTCAGAGTCGGAAGATTGAATTTGCGCAAGTCCTTGCAAAGCGGAGAGGATTTCGCTCTGCTCTTGCTCGCTTAAAATTGACTTATTCAGCACAAAGTCCGGCAAGAGACTAATCCCGCCGCCTTTGCCCTTTTCAGTGTAAATCGGGATACCCGCGAGACTGATTGCATCAATGTCACGATAAATCGTCCGTGAAGAGACGCCAAAACGCTCCGCAAGTTCCTTTGCGGTTACGCGCTCTTTGTTCAGCAGCAGATATATGATTTCAAATAATCGGCTCGTTTGCATATCATCACCCAAAATAGAGTATACCACAAAAATATGACAACGGCATGTCATATTTTTATAAGCAAAAAATACTTCCAAATTTGTTTTTTACTATTGCAAAATGTAAACGAATGTGCTAACATTGTAAATCTATGTAGCATTTTGTAACATTTGCTCGCGTTTTGACGCAGGGAGGAAACAGTTTTTCATGGATAATATCTGCATATCCTTAAAAAAGAAAGGTTTGATCGTTGCCAAAATCATCTGCTTAATGCTGCTGATTCTGAGTTTTTACGGCAATGCGGTCGCGCCTGACTATAGCGCACCGGCTTCGCCTTATGAAGCCGAACCTGAAATCGTAGAGCCTAATTATTACCTTTTCCCAAACTTCCGTTATGATCCAGAGGATATGACGTTCCGTATCCCCAGGTCGCACGGATTTAGCCTGGAGATTGACCTCGCTCATCACACAGAGTTGTACCACCGGCGCCAATACGTCATCTCCTTGCCGGCAAATGACGTTTGGCATCTGGGCGCGGGCGAGCTGATTATTAACGACGACTTTTTTAACTCAGTGACTATCACCCCGAACCAAACTGACGCCTACATAAGCTTGACATTCCACGCGCGGCGGATTTTTGTCTTCGATATCACACAGGACGAGGCTTATTACATAATCCGCGCCATGAATCCTCGTGAGCGGTATCCGTTCATTGTTGTCATTGATCCGGGTCACGGCGGCAGACTGCCCGGCGCAGTTCACGGCGGCGTACGTGAAAGTGACCTTAACCTTGAGGTAACCCGGCTTTTGCTGGAGCTTATTGAGCAAGACGGTTATATCAGGGCGTATACAACCAGAAATTCGGATGTCCACGTGAGCCTGCTCGCCCGCGCGCGGCTCGGCAATGAGGTTGGCGATCTTTTCCTCTCGATCCACCATAACGCGGCCAACAACCGCGCCGTACATGGCATAGAAACCTTTTATTTCATGCGGCCGCACGGCGACTGTCTTCGCCATGCCGACCGCGACTGCTGTGACGAGTACTGCGAAGATTACGACGGCCGGTATGACGAGCTTTTCGCAAACAGTCAGGATTTTGCCAACACCATGCGGCGTCAGCTGCTTGGTCAGCTTGGCTCTCATAACAGAGGGTCGCACTCAAGGCGCTTTGTGGTGTTGCGCGATTCCCGGATTCCGGCGACGCTTGTTGAACTGGGCTTCATGAGCAACGCAGACGAGCTTTCAAGGATGCGTACCGAAGAGTTCCAGCGGCAAGCCGCGCAAGCTCTGTACGATGGGTTGCTTGAGGCATTTGCACTGAATCCGCCATCTCGATAATTCAAAAAACAAGGGTGTCGTAGACACCCTTGTTTTTTAGTTTTGACTAATTTTCCGGTATCCGTATCCTACTCGCCAGAATCATGCATATGCCGGCCAATACTGCTCCCCCGACAAAGACATATATATAGCCTGTGGCAATGTTCGATTCCCAGATAAGTCCGGCAACAAACGGCATGGACATAGTTATAATGTGGTCAAGTGAAATGCTAAGCGACATCGTCCCGGACACTTCGTGCTGGTCAACCGAGAGTTTTTTTACATATGTAGTGCGCGCCATACCTGCTCCAATATTGAAAAGGTTATCGACAACGAAGCAGACGGATACAACAATAAGGGCGGTACTATGCGAAAACAGCGTCCCGGCAAAGGCGAAACCGAGCGCGGACACAATGAGAATCGCCGATTCAAACACGAGGGTAAACCGCTCTCCCATTTTGTCAACAAATATCCCCATCAATGGGCGGAAAACCACGCTGATTATAGACATGATAAGAAAGAGCATCGTAACGGTCGTGACCGGCTGGTCATAAATCGTTACGATAAGCCATGTGACAAATGTGAACGTGATCTGTCTGCGCGCGCCGAAAAACATCGACAGCACGTAAAATAAAATAAACTTTCTCCTGTATACAAATCTCTGCTTTTTCGGCCTCGGCTCTCCGGGGCTCATAAATAAAAACACAACGCCGGCCATCACCATGGCAATCGCGCCGATAGTAAACGATACCACGAACGGTATTTCAAGGAATCGGTATAGCAGGAACAACACGCCGGTCGTAAGTATAAGCGCCAGGGTATTAATGCTTTGTATCTCGCCGAGCCTTCGGCCCAGATTGTCTTTTTTTGCAAATGTCATACTTATAACGCCCTGAAGCGGCAGATATATATGCTGTCCGGTGCTGAATATCATCATGGTAATCACAACCGGCCAAAATCCCGACGGTACAAGGCCGAACGCAAAAAGACCGATGCCGCCGAGGATATTCGCAAACGCGGATGTACGGATATCTCCCAGAAATGCCAGCGCGGCGGCGATGAAGACGACCAGAAGTCCCGGCAGTTCGCGGGGAAATTCAAGCGCGGCCCGCTGCATTGTGGTAAAACCCAGATCCTCGACAAGGCGGTTGGCGAAGGAAGTGCTTTCAACCGCCATCGTGACGCCCAGCAGTGCGTTTGCGATCAGAAAGAGCATAAAATCCCGCGATATGACCATCTTGCCGATTTGAATATCTTTCATGGCACATCTCCAAACTATTAAAATATGAGGTCAGACCCTATAGGTCATAGTAAAGCTCAAACTCCACCGGGTGCGGAAGCTGGTTATATCTCGCGGCCTCGGCGCGCCTGTTCTTGATCCATATATCAATCAGCCGCTGCGGGAACACTCCGCCCGCGGTGAGAAACTCGCTGTCCACCTCGAGCGCGTCCAACGCTTCGTCTAGTGTGCGGGGCAGCTGCTTGATCGTTTTCTGCTCTTCCTCGGACAGATTGTAAAGGTTAAAATCATACGGTCCGAATCCGGCTTTCTGCGGGTCGATCTTGCGCAAAACTCCGTCCAGCCCCGCCATTAGTATAGCGGCATACGCGTAGTACGGGTTGCATGTGCCGTCCGGCGACCGAAGTTCAAAACGCTTATCCTCCGGCAACTTGGCATAGGCGGGGATGCGGATGACGCTTGACCGGTTCGACGTCGCGTATCCGATCGTCACTGGGGCCTCATAACCGGGAGTAAGACGCTTATATGAGTTGGTACTCGGGTTTGTAAAAGCGCATAGCGCCTTTACGTGAGTAAGCAACCCGCCGATAAAGTGCATGGCGGTCTCGCTGAGCTGCGCATACCCATTTTCATCGTAGAAAAGAGGCTTGCCATCCTTAAAAAGGTGCATATGCACATGCATACCGTTGCCAGCTTCCTCAAAGATGGGCTTTGGCATAAACGTCGCGGTTTTATTCTCGGACACGGCGGCGTTTTTGATAAGGTATTTCGTCATCATCGTCTTATCAGCCATTTCCAGCATAGAGCCGAACTCCACTTCGACCTCAAGCTGACCAGGGCCGCCGACTTCATGGTGATGGTATTTGACCATAATCCCCTGCTTTTCCATCAGCATGGTCACGCGCGAACGGAATCCACTCAGCTTATCAAGCGGAGGCGCCATGTGATAGCCGCCTTTTTTCCTCATTTTATAGCCGAGGTTATGCTGGGCATCATCAGTGTTCCATTCGGCCTGCTCTGTATCTATTTCATACTTTGAGTAATTAGGCGACACTTCGTAACTGACATGGTCAAATACATGAAACTCAAATTCCGGCCCGATACGCATTTCATCCGCAACGCCAAGTTTCTTCATGTATTCCTGCGCGTGATACGCCACATTGCGCGGGTCCTGATCAAAGCGGCGGTTTTTTGGCAGGTCAATGACAAACACATCGCCGATCATCGCAAGTGTCGAAACCTCCGCAAATTCGTCCACATAAGCGCTGGACAGGTCAGGAATAAATACCATATCGCTTTTTTCCACCGGGGCAAAACCGTAATTAGACCCGTCAAATCCGATCCCATGCTCCATCGTATGCTCAGTCAGTCTGTCGGCCGGGACGGTAAGGTGTCTCCAACGCCCGTCTAAGTCGATCATCATAAAATCGATCATTTTAATATCATTTTCGCGGCAAAAATCTTTTGTCTGCTTTAGGGTCTGAAACATACTAACAACCTGCTTTCTTGAAGTTTAAGCTTGTCAACACAAGCAAAAATACACGCATCTATGATTATATATTAAACGCCCCGCCGTATCAATACAAAATCCAAAAATGGCCAAAAATATTACTATACTCAAAATACAAACTGCACAAGCAACATATAGATCGCCGTCCCCGCGGCTATGGATAGCAGTGTGTTCTTTTTCCAGATATGCAGAGCCGCGACCGCAATGATTGCAATGACTTCCGGCATACCATGCGGACCCGTTGTAAATTCAATATCCCGCAGGCAGTACACAACTAAAAGACTTATCGCCGC
>Ga0123355_10013218_pt1 | contig 12834 bp, 8 predicted proteins | sample TergutEmb28metaG_3_FD_89872 | JGI IMG/M metagenome (GOLD analysis project Ga0123355, IMG submission 89872) | Embiratermes neotenicus P1 segment gut microbial communities from Petit-Saut dam, French Guiana - Emb289 P1 | ecosystem: Host-associated > Arthropoda: Insects > Digestive system > Gut ...
ATTTAATAGTGAACATAGCGTAAGATTCGCATTGACAAATGGCCTAAACACTATATATTTACCTTACGGAAATTATGACCGCCTGCGCTTAGACCTCGTAAGACAACCCGATATATCTATGGCTGTGACAAGTGTGGTTTTTGCTAATCGTAATTTGCTGCCGGCAGTGTTTTGGTTACATTTCTTTATTCTTCTGACCCTAAATTTGGCTATTGTCTTTATGTTATTTTATGCCTTTTCAGCAACCCGAAAAGCACTTACTCCCGAACCGAAAACAAAACCCGCATATATTATCTTTGAATGGTTGTTATACACGGTTACTTCTTCCATTATTCCAAGTATATTTTTATTTAATTTGTATAACCGCAATCGTGACCGTAACCATATTTATTTTGGTAATACAATAGTATGGGCTCTGCTTTTTTTAGTGTTGTCCATTGCGTTGTTTTGGGGCATATATTGGCTTATGCGCAGTTTAGAATGCACATTGTTAATTTTGGTGTTGTACTGGGTAGCTTTTTGGTTTTTTGGGACGATACATTCATCCATAGTGGAGCATACAATTTACATGCCTAGGTTATTGCTTTTATCGCTTATCGGGTTATTGTTGAGCGTAGTTTGTGTTTTACTGCAACGTTTGCGATCTCTTTTTGGAGATATGCGTTTAGTATTCCGTACACTGGCACTAGTATTATGTGGTTTATTTATATCTAATTTTTCTCCAGGGCTTAGAGACTATATTGTAGCAAGAGAAGCGGAAAGCAGACTATACTATGAGCATAGCACGTATGATGGTATAAGTCTGTTACAACCAAGGCTGCCTTATATAAGAAGCGCATTCTATGTTGACCCTAATCTCCCACAGCCAGATATATATTGGTTTCATGTGGATGGTATGCTAAGTCTTGAAACATTTGAAAGATTCTTTGGGTTGCCTCAAGATGATATGCGAGCTAGATTTGAAGAACGTGGATTTTTATTATATGAATCCGCTAGACTTAGTGCTTCTTCAACTTCAGTTGCTTTGCCGGCTCTTTTTATGCCCCAGTTCTATGACAAATATTATGGAGAATTGATGACAAGTTATATTGATCATTATGCTTTATCTGAAAGATTACGACAAGATGGTGTAAATATTGTTAGAGATGTTTTGCCATATAACGAAACATTTATGGCTTTTAAGGCCTTAGGATATGAGATTATTACATTTGCTAACACTAATAACCCTATGCATATGGCTATGCCATTTAACAGGCACTACAGTTTATCCCACGATATTTATCCTCTTGGACTATGGAGCGAACATCAGGCTTCCATTTTTTGGAGGATTTTCGAGCCCGACGATTTATCTGTTTTGTTATCACTTGCCACACCGATTTCTATATTATTGGGAGATGGCGAATTTCTACCCGCCGGATTAGAGTTCTTTCCCATTGAAGGATATGCCTACCGACTACCAGATTATATCCATGGATTTGATAGACGGCTTTATCGCAATCTTATTCATTCTGCTTCTGTACCAGGCCCTAAATTTTTATTTGCATTTAATTTTCTAACCCATCCAAATGTATGGCATTATTCTGAAAATAGGATGATGGGGATTGATTTTCTCCGTTATTATATATATCCATTGGCATTTACATCTGCTTTGGAAGCTACATTTAACGTAATTGATATAGTTTTATACGAAAACCCCTATGCTGTAATAGTACTTCAATCAGACCATGGGTTTCACGTCCCTGATCTTCACGAACATTTGCTAGATTTGGGCTACTCACAAGAAGTGGTAATGGAGCTTAGACATTCAATATTTAGTGCCGTACGTATTCCGCCACAGTACGGCGGGCTAGATGCACCTTTACATCCTCTTAATATCTCTCGTGAACTAGTAAACCGCTTTGTAGGGGAAAATTATGATATGCTGCTAAGTATTGACGAATGAAGATGCATGTATGACAAAAGATAGCTATCGGAGGGGAACATAAGTGAACAAAATTAAAAGGTTTTTTACATTAAGTAAAAGAAAAATCATAAGTTTTGCACTGATTACCTTAGTGGTGTGCTTTATAAGCTTTGTAAGCTTTTCAATCTTATATTTTTATCACCAAGGTACATTAATACCGAGATTTAGCCGAGTACAACGGTTTTCTCAAGAAGAACTCTATGAAAATTTGTTTCGTTTTGACCTCTTAGATAACAACATAATCCGATCTAATTATATTAACCCTAGGATAATCGTTTCTATCGACCCCGAAAGAGCCGGCGACAGACTCTTTATAGAAATTGAACATCTTAGTGTCGACAGCACCGATGCGCGAGTTTTCTTTGCACGCGAAGGTGAAGAATTTAATAGTGAACGTAGCGTAAGATATACCTTGGCCAATGGACTAAATACTATACATTTGCCTTATGGAAATTATGCTCGCCTGCGTATAGACCTCGCAAGGCTACCCGATATATCTATGGCTGTGACAAGTGTAATTTTTGCTAATCGTGACTTTCTGACGGCTGTGTTTTGGCTACATTTCTTTATTCTTCTAACCCTAAATTTGGCTATTGTTTTTATGTTATTTTATGCCTTTTCAGCAACCCGCAAAGTAAAAATCATCGAACAGAAAACTAAACCCATATATATTATCTTGGAAAAGTTACTATACACGATAACTGCCGCCATAATTCCAAGTATATTTTTATTTAACTTATACAACCGCAATCGAGACCGCGGCCATATTTATTTTGAAAATACAGTTATATGGGCTCTGCTTTTTTTAGTGTTGTCCGTTGCGTTGTTTTGTGGCATATATTGGCTTATGCGCAATTTAGAATGCGCATTGTTAATTTTGGTGCTGTACTGGGTAGCTTTTTGGTTTTTTGGGATGATACATTCATCCATAGTGGAACATACAATCTACATGCCTAGGTTATTGCTTTTGTCGCTTATCGGGTTATTGTTGAGCGTAGTTTGTGTTTTACTACAACGTTTGCGATCTCTTTTTGGAGATATGCATTTAGTATTCCGTACACTGGCACTAGTATTATGTGGTTTATTTATATCTAATTTTTCTCCAGGGCTTAGAGACTATATCGTAGCAAGAGAAGCGACAAGCAGGCACCATAATACTCATGTAGATACAAACATATCGCAATCATGGCTACCATACATCCGAAACAGTTTTAACCTTGATCCTAATCTCCTACAGCCAGATATATATTGGTTTTTTACGGATGGCTTGATGAGCCTTGAAACAGTCGAGAGATTGTTTGGATACTCACATGATTCCGTACGCGAAGAATTGGAGTGCCGCGGCTTTATTATTTATGATGACGCAACTCTTACTACTATTGGTACCAGCATTGGTATGGCGGCTATTTTTAGTCCAGGTTTTTATGATGAATATCTTGGGGAGCTGTTAGACAATGTATCTAATTATTTAATGGATGAACGTATTAGCAAAGGAAGTGAAATCCTTAGAGCTGATGGCATAAGAAGATGGGCTCTGGATGTTCTTTCGCACAACGAAATGTACCGTGCACTTATGTTAGCCGGATATGACATTATTAAAAGTGCTGTATTCTATGCTGCGTTCACCCAAAGTCCGCATCACCGTTTTTACAGTTTAGGATCTGATGATTTCCCGCTCACGTACAATTTGCAAAACAATTTGCAGCGGCAGCGACTAATGACCGGAGAATTGGCTCAGTTGCTTGCCCTTACTACACCTCTTTTCATGTTTTTAGACCAAGAAGCTACGCTTTCTGTAGATACTATGTTTTTCCCTATGCCATCACATTCAGAAAGGCTTCCCGACTTCTCCAGCGTGTATGAAATGCGATTATATCGCAACCTCATTGATTCATTTTCCGTTTCAAGCCCAAAATTTGTATTTAATTTGGTACCTTTCACACATGTGAATTGGTGGCACTTACATGACCCTGGGTCACGTACTGACCATACAAGGTACTACTTATATCCAGCTGCTTACAGCTACGCTCACAATGTTTTATTGAATGCAATTGACATGGTTTTAGATGAAAACCCTGAAGCTGTCATTGTTATACAGTCAGACCACGGCTTCCATAGTTCGATTACAATATCTCGGTTGCTGGAATTAGGATATACACATGAACAACTCATTGAATTACAAGATTCGGTATTTAGTGCCGTACGTATTCCGTCCCAGTATGGCGGGCTGGATGCACCTATAGCTCCGCTAAATATCTCTCGCGAATTGATAAATCGCTTCGTTGGGGAAAATTATGAACTAATACCATAATGAGGAATTGCACAAAGTGTTTGCAAGTGTAAAAATATGTATTATAATGCATATATACTGTACGTCTTGATGTGTGATATAAATAGAAAATAAAGAATATGCAGATTCATATGCGAAAGGAATGTGTTTTATGTATCTAGACCCTGGTTTCGGAGGAATGCTACTCCAAGTAATCGTTGCAATTGCCGCTGTAGGCGGAGCAATCTTATTTTCATTAAGAAAAAAGATAAAGCAACTGTTTTCGAAAAATAAGTCCGACATTCCCCCCATAGCAAACCAAGCTGCATCAACAGATAACGATGATGAAGCCGTAGATATGTTGGATGATTAACCCTAAAACCTTCATCCAAGGAAAGGCGGGGCATAACCATTGAGCATTATCAACACCATACTAGGCACACCTTTAGGCTATATAATCTACTTAGCATACCAACTCTTAGGCAGCTACGGCGCAGCGATAGTAGCCTTCGCAATCATCGTAAAGCTAGTAATCTTCCCCGTTATGATACTAGCACACCGTAACTCCATACGCCTACTACAGCTACAACCAGCATTAAACATAATAAAGCAACGCCACGCTGGTGACAAAAACAGCCTAAACGAAGCCCAATACGACTTATTTAACAAAGAACGCTACAGCCCCTTATTAGGAGTTCTGCCACTACTGGTACAACTCCTACTTGTAATGGGCATGTTACAGGTTATGTATCACCCCTTGCAACACATGCTGCGCTTTGATTCCGAGGTTATAAATGCGCTAATACAAGCTGTTCGCCGATTATACGACACTCAAGGCACTATTGCAGAGCAAATGCTGGTACTGGATGCTTTTCAGCGCCATGAGAATCTATACACTTTCCAATCAGCACTCGCCAACTTTCCTGATAGCTATAGTATTTTATATTCACTTGAAGCAAAGGAAATGCACTTCTTAGGACTAAACCTCAGCGCGACACCATCTTTAGCAAATCCTTCTTTTGAATTGATAATAATCTTATTATCTGGTATAGCCGCATTATCTTTTTGCCTGGTACAAAACAAAATAAGCCCAGGCGCTTTAAGCCAAAGCTCACGAACAAACAAAGGCCTAACGATTTTTACCGTAGGGCTATCTTTGTACTTTGCTTTCGCCCTACCTGTAGGAGTAGGGCTATATTGGACAGTAGGCAACTTTACCGCTATTGGTGTTGTTCTATTCCTAAATTTCTTATACCCACCCAAAAAGCTGGCTGCTGAAGCATTAACATATTTGAAAGATACTCGCAAAACGCCAGAACAGTTACGAGATGAGCGTACTCACAAAAAAGAACTTAAAGCACGAGAACGGCAAGATGCTTCCAAATTTAGCACCACAAAAAAGCAACTGGTATTTTACGCCCTCACAAGTGGGCAGTACAGATACTACAAAAACATTATTGAGCACATCCTAGAACATAGCAACTTATCTATACACTATCTAACCAACGACCCAGATGATGTTGTTTTTACCCATAACAACGAGCGTCTAATCCCATACTACACAAGCCAACAAAGAACTATCTCACTAATGCTTAAGCTTGATACTGATATCATGGTAACTACGGTACCAGACTTACAAACTTTTCACATGAAGCGCTCTATTGTCAGAGATGACATAGAGTACATTTTCATCCCTCACAGCTTAGCAAGCCTACACGTTACGATGAAAGAAGCGGCTTGTGACCATTTTGACACAGTCTTATGCGTTGGCGCCCACCAAACAACCGAACTACGAAGGCGCGAGCAACTGGCCAATCTTCCCAAGAAAAAGCTGATAAAAGCGGGCTATGGCCTGTATGACCAATTGGCCGAATCCTACAAAGCGTTACCCATTAAAGATAATAAATTACCCAAAATCCTTATTGCGCCTTCATGGCAGACCGATAATATCTTGGACTCTTGCATAGACACTTTGCTTGATTCTCTGCTAGGACAAGGATATGAAATCATTGTGCGTCCGCATCCACAATACATCCGTTATTATCCAGGACGTATGAAAGCCTTACAAGAAAAATATTCTAAGCATGAAGATGAAGTGTCTTTTGTTTTAGATTTTTCAGACAATACGTCAGTTTTTCAGTCAGATATATTAATTACAGACTGGTCTAACATAGCGTTTGAATTTTCATATTGCACTTTAAAACCAAGCATCTTCATAAACACACCCATGAAGGTTATGAATCCTAATTACGAACGATATGGATTAGAGGTTGTAGACATCACCCTTCGTGATAAGGTAGGTGTCTCGGTTAATTTGGACAGCGTTGAAAGCTTAAACGAAGTTGTTACAAATCTTTTGTCAAACAAGGATGGCTATAAAGAACGGATCCAGCAAGCTTTAGAACAACATCTTTACTACCCCGGCAGAAACGGAGAAGCCGGAGGCAAGTATCTCATCCAGCGGTTAGAGCACGTCAATAATCCAAAAGAGTAGAAGGAAAAAGGGACATTTGTGCCAGTAAAAAGCAAAAACCAAAGAGGTGCTTTGACATTGTGTGTATAATGTGATACCGCATTAACAGTGGTATTTTATCAGCAACTCATATAAAGCAATTCAACCAGAGAAATGAGCAACTATTATGCCAGTAAGCACAGGCGCAAACACCAACATCAATATCCGTGTAGATGGTAATGTAAAAAATAAAGCCCAGGATATTTTTGCGGCCTTGGGTCTGGACATGACCTCTGCTGTTAATATCTTCTTACGACAGGCTATTAGAAAAAACGGTATACCCTTTGAGCTGATAGCAGAAAATCCCCAACGCAAAACCCGCCAATTTGGCAGAATGAAAGACAAAATGTGGATGTCCGATGATTGGGATGCACCTTTGGAAGGTTCTGAGAAACGCATGCAATAGACGCAAGCAACTAATTCATTTGGATTCAAATTAATAAAAATAATCGAAATTCAACCTATGGGGGTACAGCTCATGAAAACAGCATACGTAGCCATGTCAACAGACATATTTCATCCCGGCCATATCAACATAATAAATCAAGCCGCTAAATACGGCAAAGTTATCGTAGGCATACTAACAGACGAAGCCATTGCCACGTACAAGCGTCCACCAATTCTTAACACCCAAGAGCGCGAGCAAATTGCGGCTAGTTTCAAAAACGTTGATAAGACAGTAGTTCAAGAGACTCTGGATTATACCGACAATTTGCGCAAGCTTAAACCGGATTACGTAGTACATGGCGATGACTGGAGAACCGGGTTATTACAAAAGATTAGAGATAGGGTTATTGAGGTTTTAGCAGAATGGGGCGGAGAGCTTATCGAAGTCCCATATACACAAAATGTTTCAGGTGGAGACCTTTCCAAGAAATTTACTAATCTTACAAACACACCTGACCAGAGATTATCAAAGCTAAAAAAACTACTACAGCTCAAACCCTATATCCGCGCTATAGACGCCTCCAACGGCCTTACCGGACTCATTGCAGAAAACGTACGAATCATGGATGAATCAACCATGATGGCAAAAGAATTTGACGCCATGTGGATAAGCAGCTTATGTGACTCTGCCTTCAAAGGCAAGCCAGACATAGAACTTGTTGACTTAACCAGCCGTATCAATACTATCAACGAAATTATGGAAGTCACGACTAAACCCATAATCTTAGACGGCGATACCGGTGGCAAGCTTGAACATTTCTCCTTCCATGTTAAAACATTGGAAAGGATCGGCGTTTCGGCTGTTATAATCGAGGATAAGACAGGCCTAAAGCAAAATTCCCTGTTCGGAACAGATGTCGAACAAGTGCTAGATGACCCGGCAGATTTTGCAGCCAAGATTGCAGCAGGCAAGCGTGCCCAAGCAACCCGCGACTTTATGATTATAGCCAGGTTGGAAAGCTTAATAGCCGGCAAAAGTGTAGAAGATGCCATGATGCGTGCCAAAATCTACATCGAGGCTGGAGTTGATGCAATCATGATTCACAGTAAAGAGAAAGATGGCAGCGATATTTTTGCGTTTATGAAGCAGTTTAGGGCATTTTCTCAAACTATCCCCCTTGTTGTTGTGCCAACTACCTATAACCAATTTACAGAAGAAGAGCTACATGCCAAAGGTGCAAATATCATTATCCATGCGAACCACCTTTTGCGAAGCGCTTACCCAGCCATGGTAAAAACAGCTGAAAGCATTCTCATTCATGGCAGAAGCAAAGAAGCCTCTAATACCATGTGCATGCCCATTAAAGAAGTGCTTACATTTATTTAAAGCAAATTAAACGAGAACTTCAAATTAGTTTGCTATAGGAGCTGAATGTATGGATGCCAATAAATTTATTGATATTTTAGAGGACTTAGGTAGCAGGTTTTATACTGGTGTACCAGACTCACTTCTCAGCCCATTTATTGATAGCGTTATGGATAAATATGGGGTGTCGGACAAGCATGTTGTTGCGGCTAACGAAGGTGCAGCGGTAGGGATTGCAGCAGGGCACTATTTAGCCACCGGGAAACCCGCAATTGTATACATGCAAAACAGTGGCATCGGTAACGCGGCAAATCCTATATGCTCGCTACTACACAAGAAAGTTTACTCAATCCCGGTAATTTTTGTTATTGGATGGCGTGGTGAGCCGGGGACAAAAGACGAACCGCAACATGTATTTCAGGGTGAGGTTACATTGCCAATGCTGGATTGCTTGGAAATCCCCTACATTGTTATATCAAAAGATTCGGATTTAGACCAAGAGAACGAAACATTCAGGCAGCATCTTGATAGTGGACGATCTATCGCCTTTGTTATCCGTAAGGGCGCACTTTCAAACGATAAGGCAATGAAATATACATCTATTTCACCGCTTTCACGTGAAGAATCGTTAAAAATAATATTAGCTGCTTCTGATAAAGAAGATATATTTGTTTGTACAACAGGCAAACTATCCCGTGAAATATTCGAACTACGCGAGAATTCTGGTGCCGGTCACGGCAATGACTTTCTTACAGTAGGCTCTATGGGACATAGCCTAGCGATTGCACATGGTATCGCATTAGCAAAACCGGAAAAGCGTATATGGTGCCTAGACGGTGACGGAGCCATGCTAATGCATATGGGCAGCTTGGCCGTAATTGGCGCTCACAGCCCTTCAAATATTGTACACATCGTGATTAATAATGGCGCTCATGAAACGGTTGGTGGGTTGCCGGCGGTAAGCAACAAATTATGTTTAAGCAAAATTGCGCTCGCATCCGGATATAGTGAAACTTATCGTGCTGCCAACCAAGTTGAATTGGTACAAATACTAGATAATATAAAAGAAAAAAACGGACCTGTATTTGTAGAAGTTATGTGCAATCTTAATTCGCGCTCAGACTTAGGGCGACCCACTACCACCCCACAGGAAAACAAAGTCGAACTGATGGCGGTTTTAGCCAAATGAAGGCACTTATACTTAATTCAGGCTTAGGTAGCCGTATGAAAAATTTAAACACCTGCAAGTGCTTGGTAGAGCTTGCAGATGATGTGACTATTTTTGATGCGCAAATTACATCCATGCTTAAGTGTGGAATAGACGAGTTTATTATAACAACGGGGCCTTACGCAGATATTTTTGAATCTTATGCACGTGAGCGATATCCTGGTGTAAACTTTACCTTTGTTAATAACCCTCAATACAGCCAAACCAATTACATCTACTCCATATATCTTGCGCGTGATTTGCTTTCAGATGACGATATTCTATTGATGCATGGCGACCTCGTCTTTGAGCAAAATGTACTGCAAGACATAATCGCGGCGCAGGGAAGTGTAATGGTTATTGATTCTACTCAGCCATTGCCTGAAAAAGACTTTAAAGCAGTCATTGTAAACGGATTTATTAAAAGTGTTAGTATAGATACATTCGATTTCGAAGGCGGCAAGTGTTGTTATGCTCAGCCATTATATAAGCTGCTACGTGAGGATTGGACAATCTGGCTGAATGAGATTAGCAATTTTTGTAATCGGGACGAGACTCAAGTATATGCCGAAAATGCGTTAAATAACGTCAGCCATTTAATGCAACTCTATCCGCTTGATATAACCGGGCGTAAGTGCTTCGAAGTGGACAATAGGGACGATCTTGCCTATGCACAAAATACCTATAAAAACATGCCTGATAGGATACAAACGGTATATGCGGGGTATGGTTCATTACAAAATGCACACGCTATCCTTACGGAGGTTAAGGCTAAAAAGCCTTTTATCGTATGCGGTTTGGATAACGCCTTAGTACGGCAGGTATTAGGCTGCGAAGCTGTCTATTTCAAAAATTTTACGCCTAATCCTGATTATTTTGAAGTTATGGATGGCATTTCATTATTTAATAAGGAAAAATGTGATTTTATTATATCAATTGGTGGCGGTAGCGCCATTGACGTAGCTAAATGTATAAATGGGTTAGATGTCAGCGATACTATTAGCCTCTTGGAAAAGCCTAAGGTATGTCATCTCGCGATACCCACTACCGCAGGTACAGGTAGCGAGTCTACGTGTTTCGCTGTGCTGTATAAGGATAATGAAAAGCTGTCTATCGAACACAGAGAGCTTATACCTGACTTCGTCATATTAGACCCGACTTTTTTACAGACATTACCTCTATATCATAAAAAAGCCTCTTTACTTGATGCGTATGCACAGGCAGTGGAGTCGCTTTGGGCAGAGGGAAAAACCCCAGCCAGTAAATCCTACGCTTTGGGGGCATTAAGATCATTTCCTAGGGATATTGACGGTTACATGAGAAATGATCCTGGTAACGGATTGCGCATTTTGCAAGCCGCAAACCTAGCCGGAAAAGCAATTAATATAAGCAAGACTACGGCAGCGCATGCAATGAGTTATAAACTGTCCTCGATTGCCAACATTGCTCATGGCCATGCTGTTGCACTATGTCTGCCTTATGTTTGGAATCACTTTCTAGATTGCGTTAGGGCTATAGATGAATCTGAATTGTCATCGGTAAGTTGTGAAGCATTTATCGAGACATTTCTCAAATTAGATATGCCATATATAGATATTGATAATGGAACTATTAATGAAATTATTAATGATTTAGTCGTTTCTGTTAACCCTTTGCGACTTAAGAATCATCCTGTAGAAATTCCTGAGGATGTATTGAAAAAAATGTACACCGAAATACTAATGCCGCAAATTTCCATTTGAAGGAGCATATTAAATGCACCCAGCCCTAAAAGCCCATCAAACCTGGCGTGGCAAAATAGAACTAACCCTACGTGCCCCCCTAGAAACCAAAGAAGACCTATCCCTAGCCTACACCCCAGGCGTAGCCCTACCCTGCCTAGAAATCCAAAAAGACCCTGCGAAGAGTTATGACCTAACCCGCCGCTGGAACACAGTAGCAGTAATAACCGATGGCACGGCAGTACTGGGCTTAGGCGACATAGGCCCACTAGCCGCAATGCCGGTAATGGAAGGCAAAGCGGCACTATTCAAGAAGTTCGGCGACGTGGACGCAATCCCGCTATGCCTTAACACAAAAGACCCAGATGAGTTTGTAAACGCTGTAGCACTACTAGAAGGCAGCTTTGGCGGCATAAACCTGGAGGACATATCAGCCCCAAGATGTTTCGAGATAGAGCGTAAATTAAAGCAGCGGCTTAGTATCCCGGTTTTCCACGACGACCAACACGGCACAGCCATTGTAGCATTGGCGGCTGTCAATAATGCCATGCGCCTAACGGGCAAAGCAGTAAACCAGGTTAAGGCTGTAGTCAACGGCATAGGCGCGGCAGGTACAGCTATTATCAAGCTACTACTTAAGGCTGGGTTTACAAATATAGTCCCCTGTGACCGCGCAGGTGCAATTTATCGCGGCAAGCCAGGACTGGCGGACTCACATGCCCGGCTGGCAGAAATAACAAACCCGCACAATATCACAGGCGGGTTGGCAGACGCCATGGTAGGCGCAGATATCTTTATAGGCGTCTCTGGCCCCAATTGCGTAACAGCAGAGATGGTACGCAGTATGAACGATAAATCTGCTGTTTTCGCGATGGCAAACCCCATACCCGAGATTATGCCAGACATAGCAAAAGCGGCAGGAGCATACATCGTAGGCACCGGCCGAAGCGATTTTGCAAATCAGATTAACAATGTACTGGCCTTCCCAGGCGTGTTTCGCGGTGCGCTGGACGCACGGGCCGGCGATATTAACGATGATATGAACCTTGCCGCTGCCAACGCAATTGCCAACTATGTAAGCGATGAGGAGTTGTCTCCAGAATATATAATACCCAGCGCACTGGATAAAAAAGTGACTGATACAGTTGCCGCGGCGGTTTATAATGCTAGCATCACCCTTCCGTAACCGTAAGCGCCTCGATAATCCGCTGATACAGCACGCTGGCGTTAGCCCTCCAATTGGACTGGATAAGCTTGGCCTGCTCCCGGGTATCCACGGATACAAATAACTCCAGTAACGCCCGTTTGTCTTCATATACACCACATTTGACTCGGAACTCGTCGTTTTCTACATTGGGGAAATAAGTGGCGGTGTTTTCGTAGTCTTTTTTTATTTTGCCGCGATTTTC
>Ga0123355_10013220_pt1 | contig 12833 bp, 16 predicted proteins | sample TergutEmb28metaG_3_FD_89872 | JGI IMG/M metagenome (GOLD analysis project Ga0123355, IMG submission 89872) | Embiratermes neotenicus P1 segment gut microbial communities from Petit-Saut dam, French Guiana - Emb289 P1 | ecosystem: Host-associated > Arthropoda: Insects > Digestive system > Gut ...
CATGCCTTACATAGCTTGCGCCGTGAATAATATCTAGCTGTTGCTGGTCTAGCCCCGCAAAAGCCATATGCACCCGCGTACCCTCGAACCGGAACGGGCCTATTGTCATTGTGCGGTAGTAGCCCATGCCCACGCTAAAAACCGATGCTATCATAAAGGCCGTTAGTGCTATGGCTATGGTTATAAAGATATTTCGCTTGATATTTACGCTTAGGGTACGGGCTGTAATTTTTCTTACTATTGCGCGGTTATTGTTTTTCATGCCACACCCCCAGATACTATTTTGCCGTCTTGTATGTGTATAACCCTGTCGGCTAGCTGGGAGATATGTTCGTTGTGGGTAATCATTACAATGGTTTGCTTGAACTGCTTTGCTGTCATTTTTAACGCGCCTAGTACGTCCTGGCTGGTTTTAGTGTCTAGGTTACCTGTAGCCTCGTCTGCTAAAATTATGGATGGCTTTGCGGCTAGGGCGCGGGCTATGGCTACGCGCTGTTGCTGGCCGCCGGATAATTGGTTTGGCATTGCGGTTCGTTTTTCTGCTAGGCCCAGCGCGGATATAATTTCGTCTACAAAGGGTGTGTCTATGCTGGTGCCGTCAAGCTCAATTGGTAGCACTATGTTTTCGTAGACATTCAAAATAGGCACAAGGTTAAAGCTTTGGAATACAAAGCCTACATTGCGCCTGCGGAAAATAGTTAGTTGCTCATCTTTCATTTTGGATAGGTCGTGGCCGTCTACTATTACGGTGCCGCTGGTTGGGGTGTCTAGCCCACCCAGCATGTGTAGCAGTGTGGACTTGCCGGAACCGGACTGGCCTACTACGGCTACAAATTCTTTTGCGGTTATCTCTAGATCTACGCCGTCTAGGGCGCGTACTAGATTTGGTTCTTTGCCGTAGTGCTTTATTAGGTTTTGGGTTGATAGTATTGTCATGGGTTCGCTCCTTGATTTTGATGGCACTATTGTAAATCAAGAAGGCCGTAAAACTTCTAACAGGTTTGTAAGAATCGGGTAGATAAATCTAACAAAGTTGTAAGATTAGCTTCTTATGCAGTATGCCACATTTTCAACAGTGAGTTTAAACCCGCATGAATAATATAAGTCTCTTGCATGGGTGTTTAATCTATCAACAACTAAATCTACTGTAGTTGCACTGTATTTATTGAAGGCGCAGTCTATAACGGTATTAAGCAACGCCCAGCCATAACCTTTGCCCCGCGCATTCTCTTTTACCGCAAAAACTTCTGCTGTTATATGGCTGATGTCATCATAACGCTTTAATATACCGTATCCTACAAATGTTCCGTTTTCGTTTATCGCACAAAAAATATCACGGTCTTTGTTAATAGAGTTGATTAAATCCTTGTCTGTAATATATGAATCTGTCCATGTATCGTTTTTTAGCTTGATTACGTCATTCTCGAAGCTACTGCTATACGGAACGATATTATGCGCGGTTAGCTGTGGCACGTAGTCCGTTTTTGCTAGCTGTAAAACGTACTCGTTATCGTTGCGTTCGGCTGATAGCGATTCCATTAGTTGATGAAGATTTTTATTTCTTGTATCAAAATAAAAATTGAACCTTACCGCTTTAGCAAGTTTGGACTTGGCGTATGCAAACATTGCTTTTGCATGTTCTTGATTCCACCCGCCTTTAAAGAACGGCCCAGAGCAATCAACCCAATTATTGTCTGGGTTTACAAAGCACCCTAAAACGCCTGTTAATACATCATTTTCAAAATATCCTAGTAATATGCTATCAGGGCTATCTAGGATAAATGCAAAATCTGTGTATATGCTTTCTTTTGATTTTGGACAGTATGCGCTATTGCTTTCTGGGTTACTATTTCGCAAAAAAGCGATGTTTGTACACTGCTGTAAATAATCTGAAGTACATTCTCTTGTCATTATAATTATCCTTTCACTGCTGTACTAAGTTTTCATTTTTAAACTCTCGGAAGTTATAGCACAGCAGGGCAGAAAATACTATTAATGGTGTTTATGATGCACTGGATATTGATTAGTTTTGGCAGTTTAATATAAACAGCGAAAATGATGTGTGCTTACCTTTTACAGAATCCACCATGATATACCCACCCTGCTTCTCCATGATAATCGTGGCAAGATACAGCCCTAGCCCCGCGCCTTCTGTGGTTTTTGCACCTGCTCCTCTGTAAAACCGCTTGAATATCATATTCCATTCGCTTTTATCAATGCCTATGCCGTAGTCGGTTATTTTTATCTTAGTATACAAGGGCATAACTTCTAGTGCTATTTCAATCTTGCCACCCACACTTGAATATTTTATGGCGTTTTCCAGTACATTGGCAATTGCCTCCTGCGTCCATCTTCTATCGTGGTGCATAGGGGTGTCGTCAAAGTTCTCTGCCATTATTTCGATATTTTTCTTAGATGCCGCCGCAAGTACGTTTTCTATGGCATTTGTTATCGTTTGTTTGATGCCTTGGCATACCGGGGCAAGCTGTATAGCCCCTACCTCCAGCCGCGACATTTTTATTAGGCTGTCCATTAGCCATTGTAGGCTGTCTGTTGCGGATTTGATGCGCGTCATAAACTCTTGTTGTTCTTCTAGGGTCGTGTTGCCTTCTATTAGTAAATCTGTGTACATGGATATGCTGGAAAGGGGTGTTTTCATCTGGTGTGACATGTCGGCTATAAAACCCTGTATGATTTCCTTTTCCTTGGTGGTTTGTGCCGCTTCAGATGTGTACATATCTATAATTCGGTTGGCTTTGTGAACCAGCTTTGAAATCCTGTCCTCGCCGGTTACTTCGGTGCGCAAGTTCTCGTCTTTGGCCAGCACTCTGTCGAGTGTCGCGTCTATTGAGTCAAACGCATTTAATACATATCTATTGCATGTGATGGTGACCGCAATACATATTAGAATCGCGGCCATGACAACAATAGCGATAATCACAGTTCTGCCCCTCCCGCCCACACATAGCCTATGCCATAAGCGGTTTTTATTATTTGGGGTGCTTTTGGGTTTGCTTCAATTTTAGAACGCAAGCGGCTTATGTTGACCGATAGGGTGTTATCGTCTATATAACCCTCTTGGTTGGACGGGCCAGCAGTTTGTGGGGTTGAACCCCAAAGTTCCGTTAATATTTGCTCTTTTGACAGCACCCGGCCTATATTGCTTATGAATAGTTTTAGTAGCCGGTATTCTGTAGTGCTTATGGGTATTTCCTCGTCCGCTTTATAAAGCTTGCAGTGGTTAGTATCTAGCTTGAACACACCCGAGCGGAGTATGTTTGTAGCTGTGCTATCTAAGCGGCGCAAAATAGATTCCACCCTTGCCCTTAGAATAGAAACAGAAAAAGGCTTAGTAATATAATCATCCGCGCCCATTGCAAGACCAGATAGCTCGTCTGTTTCCATATCGCGGGCGGTTAGCATTATAATAGGAGTGTTAGACTTTTCGCGTACGCTTTTACAAAAATCCATGCCATCGCCATCGGGTAAGTTTAAATCCAGAATTATTATATCAATCTGGTGCCGACTAAAAATATCCATTCCAGCCAACAATGTATCTGCGCAATATACACTATAGCCCTCTTTTTCAAAGCTAAATGCAATCCCTCTGCTTAAATTACTATCATCCTCAATAATTAAAATAGTTTTCATGCAACCTCCATAACCGCGTAATATTACCCCAGAACCGTGCAACGTACGGTTCTTATAAAGTTTAACTAAAACTTATGTAAAAATCTACCCGCATATGTTATGATATCCACAAAGCAAGAAATACAGACAGCGGGAAGGTGATTTTACATGCGAAAAAAGGAAATGCTCGCGATGTTATTAGCCGGCGGGCAGGGTAGCCGCCTGGGTGTGCTTACAACCACCAAGGCAAAACCGGCGGTATCGTTTGGAGGTAAGTACCGGGTTATAGATTTTCCCATGTCCAACTGCATTAACTCAGGCGTGGATACGGTTGGGGTTGTGACCCAGTACCAGCCCTTACAGCTTAACCAGCACATAGGCATAGGTATCCCCTGGGATTTGGACCGCCGCATGGGGGGCGTAACCATTTTGGCCCCCTATCTTAAAAGCGAACAGGGAGAGTGGTACACAGGCACGGCCAACGCTATCTATCAAAATATGGAATATATAGATAGCTACAACCCCGAGTACGTACTTATACTCTCCGGAGACCATATTTACAAGATGAACTATGCCAAAATGCTGGACTTTCACAAACAAAACAGATGCGATGTAAGCATTGCCGCCCTGGAAGTACCCTGGGAGGAAGCCAGCCGCTTCGGGCTTATGAATGTCCACGATGACAACCGTATCTATGAATTTGAAGAAAAACCGCCAAACCCCAAGAGTAATTTCGCTAATATGGGCATTTATATTTTCAATTGGCCTGTATTAAGGGACGCTTTGGAGCGGGATAGTAAAGTGCATCACAATTCTGACTTTGGTATGCATGTGCTTCCGATGTTACTGGCGGAAGGGGCGCGCATGTTTGCGTATCCTTTCGAAGGGTATTGGAAAGACGTTGGCACAATCGAGTCTTATTGGATGGCCAATATGGACTTGGTTCAAACCGTGCCGGAGTTTAACCTGTACGAAGATTTCGATAAAATTTATACCGATGCAGACCATCAGCCGCCTATTTATACCGGCCCGGACGCTGTGGTGCAGGGTAGCCTACTTTCGGAGGGTTGCGAGGTGCTGGGTAGCGTATACAACTCTGTACTTGGGCCAGGCGTAATTGTAGAAGCCGGGGCAGAAGTGCGGGATTCTATTATAATGGAAGATTGCTATATAGGCACAAACTCCCGCCTGCACCGCGTTATTGCCGATACCAATTGCTCTGTGGGCGATGATGTTATTATTGGCGAGGGTGAGAACATCCCAAACGTAGATAAACCAAAGATTTACGATACCGGCATAACGGTATTGGGCGAAAACACCGCAATCCCAGATAAGGTTTCTATAGGCAAGAACTGCGTGGTGTGCGGCAACACATATCCACTAGACTACCAAGACGGCAGGCTGGAAAGCGGGCAAAGCATAATGCGCGACCCTAATCTGAAAGGAGTGACATCATGAAAGCAGTAGGATTAATTCTGGCCGGTGGCAAAAATGAGCGTCTTGGTGCGCTAAGCGCGATACGTGCCACTTCCGCAATGCCGGTTGGTAGCTGTTACCGGGCTATAGACTTTCCACTAAGCAATATGACCAACTCCGGCATTAAGAAGGTTGCGGTTATAACGCAGTATAATTCCCGGTCGCTTCATGACCATTTATCTTCGCCTAAGTGGTGGGATTTGGGTAGTAAGCAGGGCGGGCTTTTTATACTTTCGCCATATCTTACCAACGACAGTTCTTACTGGTACCGTGATACTGCGGATTCTATATATCAAAATTTGACGTTTCTAAAGCGTAGCAACGAGCCTTATGTTGTTATTTCTTCCGGCGACTGCGTTTATAAAATGGACTATAACGATGTGATAGCCTACCACGAAAGAAAGAACGCAGAGATTACAATAGCCTACCGCCGCGTACCTGATAACGACGATATCCGCCAATACGGCGTGCTAGAGCTAGACCATAACGATCGCGTGACCGACTTAGAGGAAAAACCGCTGGAGCCGCAATCCGATTTGGCTAGTATTGGGGTATATGTAATGTCTCGCAAGCTGTTGATAGAGCTGGTTGAGACTATTGTTAGCGAAGGCCGATACGACTTGGTGCGGGATATATTTGCCCGGTATCGCAAGCGGTTAAGGATTTATGGCTACCGCTTCGATGGTTTTTGGCGTAATTTGAATAATGTGCATGCGTATTTCGATTGTAACATGGAGTTTTTGCGGCGTGAGGTGCGTAGCTTATTTATGGGTACATTCCCTTATATTAAGACCAAGCCCAAAGATGAGCCACCTGCTAAGTATAATGCCGGGGCTATTGTTACTAATAGCCTGGTTGGTAGTGGGGCAATCCTTAATGGCAATGCCCACCGCAGTATCATATTCCGTAAGGTATATACGGGTGAGAACTCGCAGATTAATAATGCCATTATTATGGAGGGTACACGCGTTGGCAATAACGCTGTTGTGGAGTATGCTATTGTGGATAAGGAAGTTGTTATAAGGGATGGCGCAGAGATTCGCGGTACTGTTGAGATGCCTATTATTGTTTCTAAGGGTAGTGCTATGGGGTGATTGCCTAATTTCTAATACATGCACTGATTTATTATGTAAAATAAAACACGCACAGGGTGAAATTGCGCTTCTGTGCGTGTTTTTTATGTTTTCGCTAAAGGTAGCTTTAAAATATAACTTTTGCTACCGCGCCTTCATAATCATAGCTTGTTTTAGGTCATACAATTTCTGTGATAAATCCACCGGCATTATATGCGGCCTTACCAGGCGCTTATGCTCTTCCCATAGGGTATCGCGCTCTTTTTTGGCGTATTCTTGTATTTGGGCAACGGTGTAATCCGGGTATACGCAGTTTCCATTAACAAATACCGGCTCCAGAAGCTCCCGCACGGTGAACGCACCGGCCTTTAAGGTCATGCGCTTCCATGTAGCCAGTGGGTCAAAGATTGTTAAATCTGAATGGTTATCCACTACTTCACCTGTTAGGGTTATCAAATCGGCTTTCATTTTCCCGGTTTTAGCGTCATATAATCGGTAGATTTTTTTCACGCCAGGGTTTGTTATTTTCACCGGGTCTTCACTTACCTTTATCTTAGGTTGCCATGTTTCGCCATCTGTAGACAGGGCCGCAAGCTTATACACGCCACCAAAAGCCGGGTTTTCCTTGGAGGTTATAAGATTCGTTCCAACCCCCCACACAGTAATTTTTGCACCTTGGGCTTTTAACTCGGCAATAAGATATTCGTCCAAATCGTTAGAAGCTACAATAGACGCATCCGGGAAACCGGCATCATCCAGCATTTGGCGGGCCATTTTGGACAGGTAGGCCAAATCGCCGCTATCTAACCGGATACCGTAATACGAAAGCGGCTTCCCCGCTTCGCGCATGGCTTTAAACACCTTTATCGCATTAGGTACCCCGGAGCGCAATGTATCGTATGTGTCCACTAGCAAAATACAAGCATTGGGGTACAGGTTAGCATAGCATTCGAAAGCTTCCAACTCTGTAGCAAAACTCATAATCCAGCTATGGGCATGGGTTCCGCCCACCGGCACACCGAAAAGTTGCCCGGCCAGCACATTGCTTGTGCCGTGGCAACCCCCAATCATGGCGGCACGTGCGCCATATAGCCCCGCGTCTGGGCCTTGCGCACGCCGTAGCCCAAACTCCAGCACCCTGTCACCGGCGGCGGCCCAACATACCCGGGCGGCTTTGGTGGCTATTAGGCTCTGGTGGTTTACTATATTTAGCATCGCGGTTTCTATCAGCTGGCACTCTATCAAGCTACCGGTTACCCTTACCAGCGGCTCCCCAGGAAAAATAACCGTACCCTCCGGCACGGCATAAATCTCCCCGGTAAAGCGGAAGGTTTTTAAAAATTCCAAAAACGCCTCGCCAAAGGTACCGTTAGAACGCAGGTAGGCAATAGCATCATCATCCATACGAAGATTTTTTATATATTCAATTAACTGGGCAAGCCCGGCGGCTACGGCATACCCATTACCACAAGGGTTTTCCCGATAAAACATATCAAATACCGCCATCTGGCGGCGACCTGTTTCCGCTTCGGCATAGTGGTATGCCTGCATCATTGTTAGTTCGTAAAAGTCTGTTAGTAGGGTTAAGTTACGCAATTGTTGGCTCCTTCTTTCTTAAATATATCATCCATATTTGTATTAGTATTTGTGCAAAAGTTTCATATTTAAAAAGACACTAATACAGTCGGGGGTTTAAACTAACCCCAACAGTGCTAGTGCCTTTTTCGTTTTACTTCCCATGCAACCTAAAAACAGTATTATATAAGGCCCGAATCATCCCCTCCAAGTTTTTACACTCATGCCCCTCATGGGTATCCCATATACCAATTGCATATCGCCCCATAAACGCATAGTTAAGGCTGGCATGAGTCTTGGCCCAAAAGTCTATATCAACATCCGGCTTAAGCGCGCCTGCATCAACCAAGCGCGCAAATATTTCCTTAATATGCTTCTCCTGCCAAAGCACCATCTGTGCTATCATTTGTTTTGTACCTACTACACTTACGGTTTCGCTCATATGCCTCTCACTTTAGATAATCTTTCGGTCTGCGGCAACCCTTATTGCCTCCGCCAAACCGCTCGCGCACAATTTATCATATATTACATCGATTGTCATCTTAACTGTGTTAGTAGAAATAATTTGGTTGGACGCGATTTCTGTACGCGAATGCCCTTGGGATAAATCCTTCAAGATAGACAGCTACAAAAGTACACTTAAGGAGCGTAGCGACAAAGCAATCCAGGAAATTTAAAGCTTTAAGCATAACTGGATTGCTTCGGCTTCGCCTTGCATTAACGTTATTAATGTATTTAAGGATAAGTCTAATTGATATTTTACTTTAATCTGCCGCGTGCTTTAACTCATATACTGCTTTTTCATAGTCAGGTTGGCCAAACAACGCCGAGCCTACCACAAAGTTGGTTACTCCCAAGAGTGCCAGCTTTTTTATATTCTCAAGCGATGCCCCGCCGTCTACGCACAGCGAGAAACCATGTTTTTTAGCCAGCACCCCAAGTGCCTCAATTTTACCCATGGTAAAATCCAAAAACCGTTGCCCGCCAAATCCCGGGTTAACCGTCATTGCCAGCACATGCCCGCATAGCGGCAGTAGCTCCTTTACCGTTTCAATTGATGTTCCGGGATTAAGCGCAATACCGGGGATAGCACCCATATCGCGGATTGCGGCCAGGGTACGGGCGGCTTGCTTATCCGCTTCCGGGTGAATGGTAATAATATCAGCCCCTAAATCGCGGAATAAATTAATATGCGCGGCGGGGTTATCTATCATTAGGTGGGCATCTATAGGGATAGAGCTAAGTTGGCCTACAACCTTAATAATTTCTGCACCACAACCAAAATTAGGCGCAAAACTCCCATCCATTACATCTATATGGAAGTAATCCGCGCCTGCGCTTGTCATTTGTTTTATTTCTCCAGCCAAGTTGCCATGGTCGGCACAAAGTATGCTTGGGTGGATTTTTATATTGCTCATGATATTTCGGGCGCAGTGTATGCGCCGGGGGCGGGCTTGTCGCTCATGGCTGTTAACATATCTACGCGCATACCATGCCGCCCACCGCTGTCAAAGCTGGCTGTCAGCCATGTTTCCACAATCATTTTCGCAAGTTCTATGCCAACTACCCTTGCACCCAAGGCCAGGGCATTGGCGTTATTGTGTTGCCGCGATAATAGTGCGGTATACGGCTCTGTGCAGTTTACACAGCGCACGCCATGTACAGAGTTCGCGGCCAAGGATATCCCAAAACCCGTGCCGCATATAAGCACGGCTAGATCAGCCTCTCTGGTTGCCACTTTTTCTGCCGCCATACGCCCGAATATTGGGTAGTGCGCACTTTCATCACTATGGGTGCCTATGTCGGCTACCTCGTGGCCCATGGCGGTGATATACGGTGCCAACTCGTTTTTCATGGCGTAGCCCACATGGTCGCTTGCCAGGATTATTTTCATATGTCACGTCCTTTCCTTATATATGCTTTTGCACTGGACATGCCTACAGTATACCAAAACCAAGTGATTGCGTGAAATGCACAAATCTAAGAATCATTCTTAGAAAGAATTTACACGCATCGTGTATAATCAACTTATCGAGCCGCACAAATGAGTAACAAGTGGTGCACAACTTGAAGCTACATCCAGGGCAACGTCAGCGGCAGATTAAATCTTACGAAAGGAGGTGAACAAATGGCAGTAGTAAACAATCACATCTCAGCCTCTTTGCGGTTTACCGATAGCGAACACGACACAATCCATTCATACCACCGCATCAACCCAAGCATAGACAGCGAGAGCGTCGACAATTTTCTGCACGCGGTAAACGGGCTGTCTGTACACACAGGTCATAATGCGTTTTTAACCATAACCACAGAGCTTACGGACGAGAGCGCATAGGCATCGCAGAACTTAATTTACTAATCTGTAGGTAATTTTTTTGCCTACGGCAAAAACCGTAAATTAATTTCTGCGTAGAAGCATCGCAGAACTTAATTTACTAATCTGTAGGTAATTTTTTTGCCTACGGCAAAAACCGTAAATTAACTTCTGCGTAGAAGCATCGCAGAACTTAATTTACTAATCGGAAGGGAGGTGAAAAAATGACCACAAGAAATAACGCTATTTTAATTTTCAACTCAAACCTAGGCGCAAACGAAAAAGTGAGGCTGTCTATCCCACGTGCTGATATGACCCTAACCTCTACCCGCGCACAGGAGGGGATGGATGCACTTATTGCCAATGGCAACATCATCACAAGCGGCGGCAGGCCCACATCTGTACGCGGTGCAAAACTTGTGACAACCACAAGGTCTGGATTGTTTTAATCAAACGATGGCTTCGTAAATCTATAAGAAAGGAGGGTTCTCATGATAGAACGCGATAGAAGGCTTGTATTAAGCTACAACCCCGGCGTGTTTACATTCCGCCACTTCGATGTGTTGGCTACAGACGAGGAGTTATATAACCTTGCCAACCAAATAAACTCGTTCCAAGAAGATGCCGTGCATCAGATTCGTAAGGTTCGAGTGCTTCAACTGCGATAATTATTGTAACGTAGAATCTTTACCAAGAAGGAGGTGAAAACATGGAAAACGTACGTGAAACCGGTGAATTGGTCTTTACAACGTCACTTGGCGGTACAAGAACCGTACGCATCCCCGACCCTGCGGCTACTATAACTCAAGCTATGGTAAGCGTAGCGGTCAACAGGATTTTGCAAGCTAACCCGTTTGATGAAACGGTTGGCGATTTAGTGGCCTTTAAGAAGGCCGAGCGTGTTGTTGTAAGCAGGATTGTTTTATTGCCTGTATAAAAGCGGCAAAGCCGCTTTTAACGAAAGATAAAAGGTAGCGAACAACCCCCAAACCAAGCGGAACTGCGAACGCTTCAACGCAGTTCCCCTAAGGGGTATCGCACATAATAAATTAGCGACAAACAATGTAACATTTCCAACCAATAAAAAACCCCCGGCGAGATATATCTCCGGGGGTTTTTTTCTATATTTATTTCATCAACATAGCCATTACAGCCTTTTGAGCATGCAAGCGATTTTCAGCTTCATCAATAATGGAATTTGCATGTGCTTCAAAGATTTCTGTTGTAATCTCTTCTTCACGGTGGGCGGGCAGGCAGTGCAGTACTATCGCATCCGGCTTGGCGTGAGACATCAACGCCTTATTAATTTGGTAGTTGGCCAAGGTCTTTTGGCGGGCTTTAGCCTATTCCTCTTGGCCCATGCTGGCCCATACATCTGTAACCAATACATCTGCGTCCTTGGCGGCTAGTGCTGGGTCGCGCACAAGTTCGAATGTGTTTGGATATTTTTTTGCGAAGTTTAGCACGTCTTCGTGAGGCTCGTGGCCTTCGGGCACAGCCACGGATACTTTCATATCACAGGTTAGACCGCCTACTACCAGGGAGTTACATACGTTGTTGCCATCGCCTACGAAGGCTAGTTTTAGGCCGTCCAGTTTGCCTTTATATTCGCGGATAGTCATAAGGTCGGCTAGGATTTGGCAGGGATGGTCGTAGTCTGTTAGGCCGTTAATTACCGGAATTGACGACCATTTCGCCAGCTCTTCTACATCTGATTGTGCGAATGTGCGAATCATGATACCGTCTACATAGCGGCTTAGTACGCGGGCGGTGTCCTCTATTGGCTCTCCGCGGCCCATTTGCAGGTCGGATGCCGATAGAAACAGGGCAGAGCCGCCTAGCTGGTACATGCCTACCTCGAAGGATACGCGGGTACGGGTTGAAGCTTTTTGGAAAATCATTGCCAAGGTTTTGCCTTCCAGTGGCTTTGCGCCTTTACCGGCTTTGAAGTCTTTTTTCATGCTGTCTGCTAGGTCCAGGATTGATAGGATTTCTGCTTTGCTTAGGTCCAGCATTTTTGTTAGGTCTTTGTTCATTTTCTGTTACCTCCTAATGGTCGCGGATATTTATGCATATATAATGCATGTTTATGCATTGCTCAGCACATTGTGCACTATTTCTAGGCCCTTGTCAATATCTGATTTTTCAATTATTAATGGCGGCAGGAAACGCAGTATATCTGTGCCTGCTGTTAGGGCGGCCAGGCCGGATTCCAATAGCTTTGCGTTTAGCTCGGCTGGGGATTGGCCTTTTATTTTTAGGCCCAGCATTAGGCCACCGCCGCGTACTTCGGCTACTTGGGGTAGGTTCATTGCCCTTATTTTTTCGCATATATATTCGCCGTTTGCTTTTATTTGCGGTAGAAGCGGCTCTAGAATTTCTAACACGGCCAGGGCCGCCGCCGCGCATATTGGGTTGCCACCGTAGGTGCTTCCGTGGTCGCCTGGGGTTAGGGTTTTGCTTAGTTTTTCGGCTACCATAAAGCCGCCTAGGGGCAGGCCGCCGCCTATGCCTTTGGCGAAGCTTATCGCGTCCGGGACAATGTTAAAATGCTGGTAGCCAAACCATTTGCCTGTGCGGCCAATGCCTGTTTGTACTTCATCTACCATAAGTAGCCAGTCGCGTTGTTGGCATAGCTTTGCAAGGGCTTGTACATATTCTGCGTCTAGCGGTACTACGCCGCCTTCGCCTTGGATTGTTTCTATTAGCACGGCGCATACATCGTTTTCTTGGGATTCCAATGCTTGCATATCGCCGGGCGCAAC
>Ga0123355_10013221_pt1 | contig 12832 bp, 6 predicted proteins | sample TergutEmb28metaG_3_FD_89872 | JGI IMG/M metagenome (GOLD analysis project Ga0123355, IMG submission 89872) | Embiratermes neotenicus P1 segment gut microbial communities from Petit-Saut dam, French Guiana - Emb289 P1 | ecosystem: Host-associated > Arthropoda: Insects > Digestive system > Gut ...
CACCCATGAAATAAAAACCGGTTAGTCGCAGACTCCTGAAGATGGTCGTATTAACGGCCGAAACATGTTGAGTAATGAATGAATATTAAATAATAAAATAAGTGGCATCAAGTTGGTTTTTTTCTCTTTACGCAAATATTAGCATCACTTTATTCACACTGTTACACTTCTACACGTTTCAACCCTCAAGGGGCCATCTTCAGGGAGCACTGATACATTTCATAAGCAGGTCAACAAAATAGTGTCCAGATGTAAATATAAGATTAAAGAGCGGCGCGCTATATGTTACGTGACAGTTGTCAAACGGCCACGTGACATAAAGCACGTGGCATAAGATCCTAGCAGCCTTCAATCTTCATCAAAAACGCTATGATTACCTCAAATCTCGCAACGCTTTAGTAATATGTTTCAGGCTTCATCTTGAAATGTTCTGAATTATGATTGAACTCCGAAAGACATCACTGAGGACAGCCAGCCTTAGGACAGCAAAACGAAGTTGGGGCTCCCAGAGCACAAAGCTAAGGTTTTAGTCACTGCATCGTGTTCTGATTATCGCCATCAAAGGAACTTCTTCAAAACTAAATTTGTCATCCGCTCTATTCGTGTGTACTGCAACACATGAGACGCAAGGCTTTATTTCGCCTGGTAAGACCATCTGAAAGTTGCAGAAAGAGTAGATTACATATCTTAAATTTATAATCGGTTACTAACTAAACTGCATAGCTGCACTTCATAATTAACATTGATCAATCAGTTATTTATGCAGTGTTCATAAGCTGATTTGTGAGTGATTAGAACATCCACTTCGTACTCTGGAGATTTCGAGTTCGGAATTCGGCTGTCCCTAGTTTTGTTGTGGGTGAATTTCCTGAGGTTTTCCGGGCAAATATCATTATAGTAAAATTCGGCTAAATAAACTTTAGGGGTTCCCTCCTAAAAATGCTAAAGTAACGCGAAACAAGTTACAAAGGAGCGTTCTTTCCCATAAGAGTTAACTAAATATCCGAGATTCTGACCATTGAAGATTTTGCCAGCTCCAGCGCAAACACCAGTAGCCCGAGAGCGGACAGCTTTCTTGGAAATATTGGCCCCTGATAATTTTTTTGGAGCAACGTTGAACGAGGATTGCTTTTAATTTAACCCTTTGACGCCTAACGACCCCTATAGTGGTCGCACCGAACCTCGCACCGAACCGCTAACCTCTAAACGTTGCATTTTATATATTTATTCAATAAATATAAGTACTGAATATTTTAAACATGGTATATACTCTCCGTTTTTTCCTCTTCAAAATGCAGTTTATTTCATAAATCTAACTTATTTGGTTCCTGTATTATTCACATTTTATATACGGGGTGTGCTAAAATTAAAAAAAAAATAATTCCGGCGCCTAAAGGTTAAAAAGAAGTCGCAACCGCTGGCCCCCATGTCCTTTCAAGGACAGAAATTTTGAGTTTCTTGAATTTGGGCTTTAATTATTTTTGTGTCATATCCGGAATTCAGACAGGTTTCAGCGTGCCCAGATATTAAAAGTGGTACTTCATATTCAAATGAAATTACATAACAGCCATACACATTTAGTTTACGAGCTTCATGAAGGAATATTTCGATAAAATTCTTACATAGGCTGTAACTGCCGCTAGTTGTTACTGTTACAGCCTAGTTTAAAATGGAACCTTCACGCTCAGAAGGCAAGTTGCCAACAGCACATATCAAGCGAAGGCAGTCATCACTTGGGGAACATCTTATAGCTCCCGATCAACTTCCCTTCCCGCAGTCGCCAGAGTTCCTGCCCCCCCCCCCTTCACCGTGGTCTGTTGTAATGATAATGAGGCTGCTGCAGCATCTTTCCCTTCCCCACACCCCAGGCCGTGATTGATACAAGACCCCGAAATGACGGATGGTCCCGCTGACATGGGGGGGTTAATTTGAAACAAGAACCAGACAAATGTAGTTAATATCAGGGAATGCTGCACCACACTCCACCCGACCCCTCCCCACCATACTCACCATGCACTACGATTCCTATGGCATAATTCGCCACTTTATCAAGACTCTCCCTCTAAGACAGATGCTATGAAGTATCGCTGGAAGATGGAAGTGTGTTGTGGTCATGATATACCGCAGTGCTTTCATTTGCGTACATGTTCTCTTCTTCTCTGTTCTGTTCTCTTCTCTTCTCTTCTTATCTGTTCTGTTCTGTTTTGTTCTGTTTTATTCTGTTCTCGGGATTCAGTGTTAAAGGAAGCAAACATAAAACTCCTAACAGAAACTTTTTACGCTAGTAATGTGCCTGGTCTGGGAGTAGTAATGTGCCTGGTCTGGGAGTAGTAATGTGCCTGGTCTGGGAGTAGTAATGTGCCTGGTCTGGGAGTAGTAACGCATATAATTCTTATCACAGCAATCCTTCTGTACTTGAAATTTCCATATTCACATTCGAATTTCCAGCAGTACATCATCCCAGAAATTTCCTTCGGTGCTTCAACGCGCATCCATCCCACGCGTTACGTCACACTCCAGCTTAGTCCGCGCCTCGGAGCCGCAAGGGGAACATCTCGCCAAATTTAAATTACGTGGTACATGGGGACAGTGGTGTTGGTAAGGCCTAGTGTGCTGGGCGAGGGGGGGGGAGGTGGAAGTCAAACATACAGAGTACCTGAATTTGAGTTCTTTCGGATACAGTTTCTTTCGTCTGGCAGAAGGCAGTATTCTGGATCCCTGTCATGAGCTCTGAGAGTAGCTTTGCTAATAACTATACCCCTTCCCCAGCGCACAATCTATGCCACTGCGTACTTGCATATTTTATATTCACTGTTTATATTTTATGCGCAACCATGTCTCCTAGAAATGGGATAAACTAGTTACCAGTACAGCTAAAGTGTAAAAACTGTGATAAGAATAGCACGTAATGGGCCTACACATTTCTGAAGTACAGTACCTACAAAAGTACGTATACTTATGTGTGGAGAGTCCATGACGCATTCGTTGTAAATACGGTGGTAAGGTATTTACATTTGTTTGGACGGTCTCTCTCATATATATATATATATATATATACATATACACACACACATATATATATATATACTATGGTATACAAATCCATATTCGGATCTAGTCACGGGAGTCTGTAGGTGTTCAAGTGTGCTGTTTTTTTTCCGACTCGTATTTTGTATTGTACCAGTATATCGCGCACAATTTCTCCTTTCTGATTTACTGACCTGTTCATTTGTGTGAATTTTGAAGTAGCTATTGTAATACGATCTGTACAGTTGCGTGTTCACCATGTTTGTCCTCTTGGTGAAAGGGATCTGTCCCAGTCTAGCTCACTTTTAAGACAGAACAGTGTGGACAGTTACAGGAAACGAGTTTCAAACAAGGGTCTTGTTTGCTTCTCTAAAATTAATGTCACGTTGCACCATTAGTACATTTGGGACAAAGATTTTCTTTTTTAATTTAAATTAAATTATACAAAACAATCTGTGTGAGTGAAACCAGTAGTGACTCCAAAAGACAGAATTGTTTCGCAGAACAATTGGTAGGGTTTGTGTAGAATTTTATCTATAAACACGCTGTAAAACCAACGTTTATAATGTGTTTCTGAATTAGTAAATTTACCACCCAGACTTGTAAATCTTCGATTCGTTCTGTTAGCTCACAATACCGCAGTTATTGGGTTATGAAAAGTTTATGGGAGACTAAATAAATTAGCGAGAGAGATACAAAGAAAACACAGACCTGCATAGGTCATATAAATTGAGAATTTGGGCGCCGAATGTGTCTGGAGCTGTCAGAATTACGCGCTGCTTATGTAAACGGTTTAAATCAACACCATTTAAAAATCATAAATGAACATCGTTTATTTTGTTAGAGTTTGTATAAAAGACACGATTTGCTAATTGACGTCATTACAAACCACCAACGGAAATATAAAATATATATATATATATATACATATATATATGCGTGTGTGTAACATGTGCATTTTGTGAGCGTGCAGCCTGTCTTTCTTTTATGATGGCATCTCTTTATGTTCGAAATGTGGTTTGAATATTTTTTCAAAAAAAAAAAAAAAAACATGCTGTAATCCAGGATAATCCACACCCAAGGGGTTTCCCTTCATATTTCAACAGGCTTGCCCATATAGGCGTCATAAATTCTTTTCCTCTTATGTAACATTTTATGACTTCAGATATACTAGAGGAAGATGTTCGGCAACTTCTAGTAAGGAGAATATTTATAGCTAGGAGTGAAGGAAATACATGTAGATGGAGAAAATTACCAAAGGGAAATTTGTAAATTTGTGGACTGCCCTTCTAGAATATTACTAGGGTTTTCAAGTAAAGAACATTGCGGTTATTGGGACATGCAGCAGAAACTGAAGAATGGGAACTGGAAACGATGTCGTAGTTGACAGAACTTAAATTAAGTCATGCATTATTAGTGTAGAATAATGATGACCATATCAAAATGTATCCTAACGAATTACAGTCTGAGGATGTGGAATCGTCTAAAGTCTCTCGGAGTTTTGTCCGGTGGTGGAGTTCTGTAAACGCGATATTCACTAGGTGGCGGGAAATTTCTTTTCGAGCTGAGCGACTGACTCCTTCACAAGAAATAACTTCTCAAAGAAATGTGTTACTTTTTATGAAACTCATCGTGCTGTGTCAGCCCAGAACGTATACAGGTCCTCTTGTATTGATACTACCTAACCAGACATAAGAGGCATTTTGCACGAAGTCGTCAGAAATTTGAGAGATATGGAAATGTATATGGAAACCATTTTCCAAAAAGTACCCCATAATTCAAATCTTCAAGACAGCTGTTTGTGCCAGAATATATTTTGCATTCTCGTAGTCTTATGAAATAAGAATAATTATAATTATTCGTAACATTATTAAGTCCGTTCCTGCTACAATAAGTTAACATCTAATTTAATTAATTTATTCACATTTTGGGTAATTACCTGTCAGTTTATTGTCATTTTGCTAAATTGCTTTAAACGGCACAGGAGAGTCAACCGGTTTGCGTTCTGCTATAGTCAGAGACGTTTTACAGTACAGGGCTTGAGGATCTAAGGGTAGATGTCAATACAGAAATCTCTCTTGTAAGAGAGGTCGTGTGGTTTGGTAGGTATTTAAGAACGTATTGCTCAAGTTACTGTCCCCAGCTACACGGATGCAGAGCGAGATGATTCTCCATTACTTCGTCAGAATTTCTTTCCTTTCTTTTTTATAAAGAAGGTTGAATATGAATCAGTTGGAGGAAAATTCCTGGATATTTGTTTTGCTCATCCACTCTTGAAGCCTGCTGGTATGCACATCTGGTTGGTCCACGAAATACCAGATGCTTTTCTCATGTAGAATAAAGTCTGCATTTTGGTGCTAAAATAAATGTTACATGGCCTACTGCACTTCAATGTCAAAACGAAATCACAACGTGAATTCGTAGGTCTCTCATATGCGAAAGAAACAGCGAGGCACGTTAGGTTAGGTTAAGTTAGGTTAGGTTATGTTAGGTTAGGTTAGAATAAGAATAAGAAGGCACAAGTCTGCTATAATGACATAAGTCGTCGTAGTGATGAAAGAGGAAAGGAATTGTATTCAAAATTGATGTAGGGCAATCAACCTCGGATAGGTTCTTACATGAGCTGCTAAGTGGCAATGTAAGAACCGACATATATTTAGCTTCCCCCTAAATGAAGTCACGTTAATATTGACTGCATTTCATGAAGATTTTATAAATTTGATATAGGGCAGTCCGTGTGAGGTTTGTGCTGTGTACAGTGGACTGGAGAAGGATCCCCCCCCGACCAGGCTTTGATTCTGCTCTGTCAGTATCATTCCTTCAGTACACCAAACTCCTATTAAATTTACCGACCACCAAAACAGCTTAAGCTTAGCAACTGACAGTGATATTAAGTGAAACACCTCTTTTATATATATATATATATATATCTTGGAATATATGCAGTATCAAATAAAACAAACAATAAACTGATAAATTCCAGTAATAACAATTAATATTCTTCATTGTTTTTCTCAGTTTGTCAAGACCAGCGCGTGGACAGTGTCTTGAAATAGACCACAATTGCCTGTCTCCTTCTGACTGCCACAATACTTAACATGTATCTTCATGAGCATCCCTTCACCTTTGCCGCTGTACATCAACCACTGGCTTCCAGAATCGTTATAAAATACCGTAAATATTAAGGCATTGATCCAGAATTCTACTCCATCTTATTCCAAACCACGTAAATTCAGTAGCTGGAGTAACATCGTAAAATAAGTGGAATGAATAAAAAATCTAGACGCGGCATAACACTAATCCACAAAGTACAGCAGTGTATGGAGCACTAGGCTGGGCATCCCCAGTCTGGCACAAGTTAAGTCAGAGAACAGTTTTCTACCACATGAGTCGCGGTGTCTTCGAGTAACAGACTCTTACCACATGTTACTGCCACAACTGCTAGTTCGCACATCCCCTAACACATCATAAAACTTGGACTCGATCCCAACTTTTATTGAAATGTTGAAGAATTTATAAGCTCCTCTATACGCAAACACACATGGCTGGCAGCGTCATGTCACTGAGTGTCCTTGCTTGTGAAATATGACTAGCAGTATCTGCGGTAAACAAGACAGCGCTACATCTTGATCAGCACTCTGCATGCTGCGAACAAGGTATGTCGCTGCAAAGTGCTCTACTTCCCCACATGTCATTATAAGCGTAAAGAAACTTGTCCTGCCATCTATTGACACTATACGCCAATCACTTGCAGAATTTAGCAAAGTAGATTTGTAAGGAAGCATGGGAGAACTTATTCTATATAAACACGCAAAATAGATGGAAAATATTAGAATCAAAAACTTCATAAGGACCCCATGATTAATTTGGTAATTCGGAAAACATTCTAGTGAGTTCAGGGATTACGTATTATCCAATTTACTATATCCATTCGCTTCAAGAAATTTAAGAGCAATGTAACTGATATTGCAAAGCAACTGCCGCCACATTAGTGCTTCAGGTGCGTCTTCCAAGCGGTCAGCACCACATAACGTTTCCGCTGTGTTCAGTTTCGGAACGCCCGCGCCAAATTTACGCATAGGCAGTGGGGACAACACAAATATCAGCGGACTTTATGATGGATTCTGAGAAGCGTCAATTCCGTAAATCTTTATTACCGTGTTAGTAAATAGAGACTGCAGGAAAATTTTTTAACCTAAGTCGGATGAAGTAGATGAAAATTTCTGGGTATAACACAGAAAGAAGTACGTAATTTATAGAGGTCATGTAGTATTGTTAGAAGATTTAAATCTAGGAAGCTACATACGACAGGCTGAACATAGCCTAGGAATGCGGGAGACGATACACTGCTATGGAAGTCTCTTGTAAAATGCCAACTTGCACGGGTAAAAAGAGTTGGGAAATGACTTTAAAATACCTCGTAATTAGACGGGCTGTCTGGATGGAAATTTGATAAACCTGACTCGGAATCGTGTTCGATGAGGAGCTTTGTCGAATCTTTGTGTTCTGCTACCATAATGCAACTGACGTGTGTTGTCGCTTGAGATGCATTACTTAGCCTGTTTCTTGATACATAGCATTTGTTGTGAATGAGAGGCCAGTGGTCTCCGATTGCGCCTTTGGTAATAAGCCTGTGCCCGTAATTACTCTCGAAATAACTTTATAGAATTTATTTTAACTTGTTACGAATACGTTTGGGCGGTTCTCATCGCGAACCGCCCAAACGTATTGATAAAATTATGAAATCATAAATATAACAAAACGACTTCCGTATCAACTTCTGAGTTTAGATTGGCATTGGTGGCACGTGATATGGGATTCTGAAATTTAATGTGTCAAGATGTCTCTAAACACGCGAGTATAAAGCGCTTTGTAGAACGTTACGTAGCTGTACGTAATTTCCGCAAAACCCTCATTTAGCTTGCCGATTGATGCAGACGCATTTCAGTCACCCAAGTGATATAGTGGACGCAGACGTGTCGTGATGTTTGCTGCGTCCATACAATACATATGTGACAGTTACAAATATGGCGACAGTACGAAACTCTGTCATACATATCTGATCCAGTGTGATTTGGAAATCTTGCTTTCCTTCACTTACAGAATTGTGACTTTGTCAGTTACTTCTTTTACTGTCATTTTGAATCTTCTGTAGGAACCTGTATGGCATAGGTACAAGTTTTTCCCACTGTTCCTTTTCACCGTGCAGTCAGATTTACAGAATGCGTGTCTGTGTCTATGTGTCTGTGTGTCTGTGTCCATGTGTCTGTGTGTCTGTGTCTGTATATGTGTCTATGTGTCTGTGTCTGTGTCTATGTGTCTGTGTCTGTGTCTATGTGTCTGTGTCTATGTGTCTGTGTCTGTGTGTCTGTGTCATTGTGTCTGTGTCTGTGGGTCTGTGTCCATGTATCTGTGTCTGTGTGTCTGTGTCTGTCTATGTGTCTGTGTCTATGTGTCTGTGTCAATGTGTCTGTGTCTGTGTGTCTGTGTCTATGTGTCTGTGTCTGTGTCCATATAAGTGACCGTACAGAATCTGTCCTCGGAAGGAGTCTCCTTGCGACTGCTCGCAGCCAAAATGTATTGTACTCAGTCACTTCTCATTTCCTACAACTGGTATCAGCGAGTGCAAATAATACTTTTGAGGGGCGAATCCCATGAATTTACCAAGAGGGTTGATGTGGGTGTATATCGTGCTATAGGGTCTGCATAGTACTGAATGAAAATGCTAAATAGAACGACAATGGGGAGAAGAGTCCGAGTGCAAACGTGAAGGGTGAATTCACAATGAGTTATTGCCTCTTGACCTGCTCAATTGTGTTATGCCAACTAACAGAGAGAAGGGTGTCCCCCTCATGGTGATATGCTATATTTTCAGAAATCACCCATATGTTCGTATATATGTCGGCCAACCTGTGTTTTCGTCACCAAAAGCTACACTACAAGCCTGTGTTCTAGTTAAAGAAATGCCATAACTTTAAATGTAGACTAACATTCCACAGTACTAAATTTCTCGAGAAGCTATTAATAGCTCAAGAAGCCAAGAAAGTCTCTGCCTGGTAAGGAATACAAAGGATATTTACCATTTTAACAACAGCCCGCAACTAGCCCTTTCCCCGATCAGAATCACTCCAATCCGGAACCTCCTATATTACTGATTTGAAACTTTTTAATATTATCTTCGAATTTACCTACGGAGACACCAGACATTCCAGTTTACACCACACCTCATGTCCGTGCTAGGTAGTTCCCCACTATGCGTTCAAGTCCAATGCGTGGTACAAAATATTGAAATATATACGGTAAGGAATTTTTAGCCCCACGCCCATCTCTTACGCTGAGGGCCCAAGCTTGGTGTGCTGTCCGCCACCGTTTATTCATTGTATTCATTGTATTCACAGCTTCATCCTGTCTTCTCTGTCTACAACCAGAAGCGTGCTATGACGTGTTAACAAGATACCCACTTAATATGAAATGATAATACAAGTAATAATAGTAACAATAATAATAATAATAAATATCTAAGCCCAGCAGCAATAATTGGAAGAACAATAATAGGCTGTGTGATTTAAATTTAGGTGAAATAAAATTAACAAGTGAGGCAAAATCTTAAGTTATTTACATCACGCTAAATATTAGCAAATTTAATATTATCACCTGTTAGCTGGTGTCTAATTTAACTTGTATCAAAACCAAAATACTTCTCCTTGATCAATTGACTACTGCCTGGTAAGTGATTTAACGTGGAACATAAAATAACGGCAATAAAACCTATAATCCATTACTATTGCATTAGACGTAAGCCTATATTTAGCGATGCAGCTATGACAGATTTCGACTGAGATATTTTAAAATTAAGTAGAAGCGAAAGAGATATTGAATGGCTCTGTAGATGGAAATTAAGATACATCTGCAATGATATCCGGAATTTTAATTTAAGTAAGACTCTGCTTCGGCCTTCAAAACCCATGACTGCCTTCAATTTGTGATTATCTTACCATCTTTTTAATGTCTGCATTTGAAACAGTGTCTATTAATAAGGTACACACAGTGGATAATAGACATCAACATGTGTACACTTGGGGTGACCACGTTCATTTCATTATTTACACTGCTGTAAGCCCCACTGTCACATTCAGGGTCTTTTGACAGTGCATTTGTTTGAAAGAGACACATGTTGAGGGTCACCATTCAGGTGACATCGTCAGCGCTGGCGCGATTTCATTTCCGAGTTAACCCCATACAAATAGACGCGTGTTCAAAGCCAGGACTCAGTTATTATGCATGTTATTGAGACCGGATCGGACAAGCTGTGTGTCGAGCTATTAGTTACCACTAAGTTAGTCTGCATAGATCTCATATTGAACATGCTTACAGGTCTGAACTGAGAACTTTCTGTTGCGAGTAGCCTTTTCAGGCAACATAAATTTCGAAGATTCGGGTTTTCTGGAATGTTACACCGTGTCAGTTGATAGGCTAAATAGTGGAGGTTACCGAGGTTTCGAAGGATAACAGTGCATCCATTTCATTGTCAAGTTGTCAAGTCTTTCTCGTACTGCTTGACCCTGAAGATTGTGTTCTTGCCTTCCATCGGAACATCGACGACCATTAATCGACACAGCATAACTTCCCAGAACATCAGCATTCTAAATTCGAAAATTTTTGAACCCCTCATTCTGTATTGTTGTCCATTCTGTTCTTACTTCCTAACCTTTACATTCAAAGATCCATTTAAACTCCCGACTCACAAAGGCCGTCTGACTATATACTCCCCTCAGCCCGAGACATCACGTTTTTTTGCGTACAAAAAACGTTGTACGTCTGCATATTTTCGTCTTAACGTTTCAGGCGGGAAGTCCAAAGACAATCGACTGTGTTTTGAAGTGCAGCAAACATTTTCAGAATTTACTGTCCTGCTAATTTCTTCTTGAATATAATTTTGATTTCTTACAGTTATTGCCAGATATTTCAAATTTGCCATATTTTCGAATAATTTATGATCTGCTTATAATGATGTTGCCGTCCAATTGTAGAAAGTGTTTTGCGGTGATCCGCAGTTGTCATACGTAAGCTTCTTCGTTGCCTCCAGTCCACATATCTGGATATGGTTCTGTACTGCGGTTTGCGGCCGGGCCCGATGTTAGGATGTGGGCTTGGGATTAGTAACAATTAGCATGGCAGCTGCATTTAGTAGTGCTGTGTGACCCCGACGCTTCAGGCTACACCGCGGCCACAGGAATACAGATCCGTCCACGGTAATCGCCTTTTTTTCTTGAAATATATTTTCGAGTTTTTTGTGTCATTGTTCAGTTAGAAATACAGTGCGCTATCACAACAAAATCCTGTGACAGGTGCTCTGACAACCAACACATTTCCAGTATAGATCTTATTGTAGCACCGTGCATTTTCGTAGAATCACTTCAATTTATCAACCAACGAATGCACATATAATTTCACATACAACACTTTTAAAACACTTTAAATACTCCGACATGTTTCGATCTTGTCAGATCATCATCAGGGAGCTTCGTACCTTGCTAAAGTTATATTACGGTATTCACAATTCAATTCGTATTTGCAATCGAGGTGTTGTGGCAGCATATCATGTTGTGTGGGAATGTGTTGTGGAGCAGTGGCCAGGTGTGCGTCGTACGACGCACACCTAGCCACTTCTCCACAACACAACATGATATGCTGCCACAACACCTCGTTTGCAAATACGAATTTAATTGTGGATACTGTCATATAACTTTAGCAAGGAACAAAGCTCCCTGATGATGATCTGACAAGATCGAAATATGTCGGAGTGTTTTAAAGTGTTTTAAAAGTGTTTTATGTGAAATTATATTTCATTCGTTGGTTGATAAATTGAAGACATTCCCAGTAACTTACTGAGCCTGGCGTTTCAACGCCTTTTTCACGACATTTCAAATTTTGTCCATATTCTCAGTTACGTTTGTCCAGTCCATAGTTCATTGAAGATTATTAGATATTTAATATTGCCCGTGCATCTACGCTCGAGTATCGAAAGTGGTAATGACGGTATGTGATTTTATTTACAAGTGTCAAGAGACAGAAACTGTGTGCAATGTGGTGCAGGTACTAAGATGTCTACTGTAGAAAAGTGGAAGACATCATTCAGTAAACATTCTGGACATCAGGTGCGGTAACGGCGACACAACGCTACAGCTGAGATGGAGTTGCTACAGTGTATTTAATTCGATTAATGCTTCCAACCATTCAGTTCTTAATCATGTATCTGCGGTATCGTGCCATATTTGGCCATGTTATGGTTCAGGCACTTACCGCCATCAAAACAAACAGTCCAGGGCTCAGTTTCAGACCAGCCTGTGTGGTAGACAGAGTCGTTCTAGAATAGGTTTGTCTTCGAGTAACTCCATCTTCCCCTATCACTATCACTATCACATCACCTGTGTTCCATACGCATTCATTTATCTATCACCGACTCTATATGACTGTCGCAGTTGATATCGTCGTTAAATGCCTGTAACATTCATTCATTCATTAGTATTAAGCCTTGAAGGCTGGGCTTGGCAGGAACCAGAGCCCAGTCATGTGACCGGTATGGCTCTGGTACACTGCATCCTGGGAAAGTTCTTGGGGGTAGTTTGCCATTGTTTTACCCCGCCTTTAGTCGTTCCCACTTTAGCCGCCAGGTGCGTCCGTCCGCAACGACGCGAGAGATCCTAGCAGCGAAAGGTGGAACTGTGGGCGAGAAAGATGTCCGGTAGTAATTTTGCCTAAATTCCGACTTCCACGTAAATTCAGGGATCTTTTACATGCCGCA
>Ga0123355_10013222_pt1 | contig 12832 bp, 9 predicted proteins | sample TergutEmb28metaG_3_FD_89872 | JGI IMG/M metagenome (GOLD analysis project Ga0123355, IMG submission 89872) | Embiratermes neotenicus P1 segment gut microbial communities from Petit-Saut dam, French Guiana - Emb289 P1 | ecosystem: Host-associated > Arthropoda: Insects > Digestive system > Gut ...
GGACGCTTGTGAGTGCGGTAATGAACCTTCGGGTTCCGTGAAATGCGGGGAATTTCTTGACTAGCTGCAGACCAGTTAGCTTCTCAAGAAGGACTCTGCACCATGGAGTAAGTAAGTAAGTGTTTCCCTGGAATGTAAGTATAATCTTGGTAAAGCAACTTCTAGGTGTACAATCATTTCCAATGTGTTATATTTCTTTCTTCACATGAAAACTGAACACACTTATATGTTTTGTGAATGCACAAATTTCTTAGCTTGTTCAAAAATGTCAATCAAGAGAATAAGAAGTGTATAGGAAGGTTAAGTGTGAATGTGAGATGTGAAATAATGCTGTCAATATCTGAAGGAAAAACCTGGTGTCTGTGTGTGTCTTTTTCATGCTTCAAAATGTTGAGGTGTAGGGAATGCAGACAGTGGAACACGTGGCCTAATGCATTATTCTGACATTCATCTGGAAGGACTGAAGAAAAGTAAGAAACCTCCAACAGAATTGAGTCCTTTTTCCATGTTGAACTACTGTGTCCATTGGTTGGGGAACTGTTCTATAAATACATAAGTTGATATCTTTGCCCCTCATTATTAAATAATTCAGTTGCTAGGAAAGTTCAGTGCTCCTTATTGTACAGTTACTGTTCTGTACAAATATGACCTTTTGTACAGTGACCTTGGATTGTGACAATAACATGTACAAAAACTCACCCAAGACTGCATCAACTCCTATACTTGACAGATATTTTGCGTATGGTGGAATTTTGTCCAGTTGCACACTGAATAACCTGAAAATTAAAGAATGACTCCATAGACCAAAAATAAAGCACAACTTATTAATTAATGCATTTGAGTCCTGGGTCCTTGAAAAGGGTGAACAGTTCTGCACACACAGGGCCACAGTCATGACAAAGGAGCAAATAAGTTAATAATAGATGTTTATGTTGACAAAAGACATACCCATCATTGGAATATGGAGTCAGAATAGGTGCCATCAAACCCCGAAATGAAAATTCCTAGAAAGCAGAATCAGTTTGCATTAAAATGAGGATCATTACTAATTTAAAACTGAAAATGATAACTTACACAGCAGTGAACACAGATGAGATATATATTAATTTATTAGAGCCAACTAAATGCACAATATTGTATACATATAACAGTACAAACATTACTCTGAAATGACTCAGCATGAATATCCCACTTGGAAAGGTATGAATAAGTAACCTTTATGTGGAAGTTATTGTGGTCTTTTCTAATACATTATCCCAGTAAGTGCTTGTAAGAAACAAGGAAACAACAGATAAACATGCGTTGGGATTACCAGTCTCTTCGACCGCTCACATATGAAATAAGGGTGAAATGTTCAGTCTGAGCAAACAGTACAGCATTATATTATTATTAAACCATCCCCAAACCTAAAATTCCCAAAATGTGGGGAAATCATGGTATGATGTCTTGTTTTAGGCATATCTGAATGACAGTAAAGATAAAAACATGATACACATTTGTCTGAACCAATCCAAATTTGTTTTCCAATATGTGGCCTGCTTCCAATGGGGACTGACCATTCACTAACATGTGAACATGTCGCGGTCAAGTGGGTAGTGCTTCCTAATTCTTGGCCAGAAGACTGGGTTGCCTGAGTGAAATGCTTTGTCATTTTTTGTCAGTTGTCTTTTTGAAACTGTTTTGCAAAACGTTGATTTGGCTGATATTTTCACCTTTTGGCCTATTCAAATGTCCTGCTATCTATGAATATGTGTGACGATGGAAATTGGCAGTGCATCATATTCTGAGTAGCATCTTACGTAGAAATGTGACAATATTTTTAAGGTTAGCCAGACTTTTACTTCCCGAAGTGTGCTTGTAAAGCCTTGGAAGTTGCTTTCTTCTGTGTTACATATGTACATTCATACATACATGCCATTTCACTTCATCAATCTCCCATTAGGCTTCAGATATGAAGCATGTCCTCAAGATTTGACAAACACTATCAGGCGTACACTAATCAATACATATATACATACAAAATTTAAAATATTAAAAGTATACATTAATACATATTTTCATGAATTACATAGTCTAAATACAATATGAGAAGTTTGTACACTATACAAGCATTACTACATTGTGCCTCTCGTCATAGGTCTGTTGTGCATTCAAGTATTCTTCTACTGAGTAAAAGGGCTTATCTGTTAGATTTTTTTTTAGTTGCAATAGAAAGCATTTATTATTTAATACTAATTCAGCAGATCATCTGGGAGTATATTATAAATGTTTATGCTATTATAATAAACACTTCTCTGATACATTGTGAATCTTGCTGCTGGTTTGTGCAGTTTTAGTTTGCGCCGAGTATTTATATTAATTACTGAAGTATTAAATTTGTAAATCTCCAAATTTGATGAGAGGAACCTCATCAAGGAAAATATGTATTGGGAGGTCAGAGTTAATATTTCCAATTTTTGAAATAATGTTTTACATGAAATCCTTGAAGTAGACCCTGTCATAATTCTAATTATTCTTTTTTGTTGTTGGAAAATTCTTTTACTTTCTAGTGAGTTTCCCCAGAATATGATACCATATTCCATAACAGCACGAAAATAAGCTAAGTAAATCATTTTGAGAGTATGTGATTTGCAACAAGGATACATTCTTCTTGCCAGGTAACAGGCACTGCTTAATTTAGATAATTTTTTTTTGAACATAGTTCTTCGAGCTTATATTTTTGTCAAGTTCTAGTCCTAAAAATGTTGTGTTGTTTATTCCAATTATTGTCTTTTTTATTTACAGTTTGGAAGGCTTTATTCTGGCGATAACGTGAAGTAAATTTCATTATATTTGTCTTCTCCATGTTCAGGACTAATCCATTTGCTGAGAACCATCCTATCGTGTAGTCTAACATACAATTCATTTTCATCTTAATTCTTCATCATATTTAGCAGTTAACAAAACAATAGTGTCATCAGCATATATAACTGGTTTAGCTCCTTGGTGTAATCCACATGGTAAATAATTCAAATATATTATAAAGAGCTGAGGTCCCAGGATTGAGCCCTGGGTAACCCCACTGGATACCGTTCCCCAAATGGAAGACTTTTGATTCTCTAGAATGTGTGGCGATATACTAACCTGCTGTTTCCTGTTTTCAAGGTAAGATTTAAACCAGCCATGAGATTTTCCTCTGATTCCATAGTAGTGTAACTTGTTTAAAAAAATAGTGTGGTTGACACAATCAAATGCTTTGGTTAAGTCACAAAAAAAATACCCCATACTTGCTGTCGTTGATTTAATGAAGTGAGTATATTGTCAGTAAGGGTAAAGATTGCATTCCCAATACGTACACCTTTCGTAAAGACAAATTGCCCTGTAGCCAGGATATTATTTGATTCTAAGTGTTGTTCTAACCTTTTGAACATTATTATTTCCAAGATTTTTGACATCACTGTTAATAGAGATATTGGTCTGCAATAACTCATTTATTGCGAATCTGCACTTTTCTGGGAAAATTTCATCGGTCAATGAGCGATTATTTATATAAGTCAGGTGTTCTGAGGAAGACCAAAATTGAAAATCTAAAACATCGTAAATTTACAGACTCCGTAACTTGGAATTCTGGCAGTACAGGAATTTTTTCATACGTCAATAAAACAAACTATTTACAGTGCCAAGATCCTTCCTAGGACTATGCCAAGTGCGTAAACCATGCCATGGTCGGATACTGTACTTATTTAAAATACAAATATGACAATACACATATATCAATATGCGTTTATAGTCGGAGCAAAAAATAATGAAATCATGGAACTGTAAACATTCGTACGGGCAAGTTCTGTTTTGTTGTTGTTGTTGTTAATGAGGCACGTTCCTGTACAGAGAAGAAGGAGCGAGATCATATACATTCTGCACATTACGTAGGTTGTATAGCAATGTCGGTGTTTTCGAACAGATGAGTTTTTCATAACGTCTAAGGACGGTTATACGTTCTGTCATATGGCCACCGTATTATTCTAATCATACACACAAACTGAATCTGCATTTAATTTTCGAATTCTATCATTTATTAGAATTCTACACAGATTCTTAATGATTCTAATCTTTCTAAAATAGTCTAAACGCCCACGAACAGTAAATTATACAGAGGGAGCAACCGACGGATGTAATTTTTCGTAGCATGATCACTGTACGTTGACACTGACACAAAGGTTGGGAAGTGTACTTTTTTAGCAAAATGAATGACGCGGCAGAACCTTTGTTATCTGTCTTTCAGTGATTATGTTCTGTATGCCACTTACCATTGTTTCAAGTTCCACAACAATTCTGTTACTCAGAATTACGTACAATAGATTTGCAAGACTGGTGCGACGTTCGTGCGTGTATCTCCTCTGCTAGGCGACAGCGTTGGTGTAATCTGTCGTGATTATGACTATCTGTTTTATTTTTCACATTTCCCTTATCTCGACAGTTTGTGTTGTCATGTTAAGTGGGTCACTGTTACAACAGCTGGGCGCATACGAGGCGGAGGAGCCCGTGCAGAGGTACCGAGCTGCAAACGAATTGAATACAATACAATGTATTCAGTAACCACACGTGGGCAGCAAACGGTACCTTAGCTGAGGGTTGGTCGAGGGGATACGAGCTCCGTCCCTGAAATATCAATTTGTTACGAAATGTTACAGAGGTCCTCCGACTGGATGGCTTCTTTGGAATGGCCTAAGCAGCGTAAAATGGATATGGTATTTGAAACCTCGAATGTGATGGGCGTTATAGGCCAGGGTACCTAATACATATACACAAACATGTCGTGGATCCATAAGTGTGTCACAAAGACATCAGGATGTAGAACAAGTCATAAATACACATTTATACACAATTTTTGCAGTGTAAAATATATAAACATTTAACAAAACAATATTGTATATCATCTTTTCATATAACAAACTTGTCTACAGAGTGAAAGGAGTGTGTATTTAAGTATTTCTTAATGGTACTTTAAATTTTGTATTGTCATTCTTGAGGATTGTCAGACTAAGTGGTAAAGTGTTGAAAATTCTGATTCCACCATAAAATGTACTTTTTAAAAAGAAGACAGATTGGCAGTTGGTCAATGAAGATGGTGCTGATTCCTTGTATTAATATCATGTATGGATGAATTTGTTTGAAATTTTTCCTGATAATTGATTATAAAGGGGCATCACTTATTCTGCCATTAGAGCAATCAATAAATTGCCATTGGACATTACTCATTTTTAACATGACAAACTGCAGTTCAAGATTGCATTGAAAAAGTATTTACTTACTTGTGTTTTTTATTCTGTTGACAAATTTTTAGCATTTCAGTAATGTTAGTCTTTTCTTCGTACTGTTAAATAATTGTGCTTAGTTTTGATATAATTTTTTTCGTGTAATTTTTAATGCTGTATACGTTATTCTTATCTTGACGTGTTTCATATCCATTGGTCATTTGACTGATATTGATCTATGAAATGTACCTATGTGAATGTGAATGTGAATGAAAAGTTCATTAAGGAACATATATGACATGGAACATGTAGAATGTGTAGTTGTTAAATAGACTTTTACATGAAGTTCTGGGTTGTGCTTCAGCCATAATTCTGACAGTTTTCTTTTGTAAAGTGAAAATCTTCCCACCATTGGAAGAGTCAACCCCCCAAAATTATTCCATATTCTATAATCAAATGACAGTATGCACAGCACATTTGATTTGAGAGTGTTAATATTACTGAAATAGACCATCGATCTAATGGCATAACATGTTCCACTTAACTGAGGAATAAATTGTTCAGTATTGTGCTTCCAATCAAGGTGGTTATCAATTTGTTAATCAAGAAATTTTGTTGTAACTGCCTTTTATACATTCATTCATTCCATTGGCATGTGCAGAATGCGACAATTCCTTGCCGTTCTCAGGAGCTTCTTCCATTCCTCTCTATTATGTACTTTTTCCTGCCACCCTTCTCCACCAATTATTCTTCCATCCTCTCTCACCTCATCTTGCCATCTGTTTCTTGGTCTACCTCTCAATCTTATTGTTTCAAAATTCATATATAATACCCTTTTGGAAATTCTATTTTCTTCCATTCTCTGTACCTGCCCAAACCAACGTAATCTTTTTAAACTTATTGTCTCTATTACAGTAGGCTTTTTAACACTTGCATAAATTTCTTTATTGGTTTATATCCTCCAATTTTCTTTTTCAATGTCATATACTGGGCCTAAAATTCTTCTATACACTTTCCTTTCAAAAATGTTAAATTGCTTTCTATCTCTCTTTGTTAGTGTCCAATTTTCTGATGCATATGTTAACGTTTTGTCTATTATTGTGTTCTGTAGTCTTAATTTTAGTTTCTTTGATACATTTTTATTTTTAAAAAATTTTTGTAGCATAAAATGTTTTGTTAGCATTTTTTATTCTTTCTTGCAAGTCTATTTGGTTATTGTTATCTTCATTAAGTATAACTCTTAAATATTTCAAGTTTTCCACTCTTTCAAATTTGTAATTTTTTATTTTCAAATGTCCTATTTTATTTTTCTTTAAACTGTTTTTCCTTTCAACTATCATATATTTTGTCTTTTCTTGGTTTATCTGTAGTCTGAACTTTCTGGCAATGTTTTCCATTTCTACAAGTTTTCTTATTTCTTTTTTCTATATACTTTTCCTTATAATCAATATGTAATGTACACATGATGAATCCTGTGTTATGAATTTCATTATATTTGTATTGTCTAGATTGAGGATTAACATATTAGCAGCAAACTATTTGATCATACAAGAGAGAACTAAATTTGACAATGTACAGGCATCTTTGAAATCTTTGATTTAAATTATGACTCTAGTGCCATAAACAAATAATGTTGGTTCTAATACAGAATTTATTCTCACAGGAAAGGGCCCTAGAATAGATCCTTGGGAAACTGAAAACATTTTCAAGTGAATTGGTGAAGCAAAAAGGGTGGAACTGAATTATCAGAGGATTATGCTTTTTTTTGTTGGAAATTTGTTGGTGTGATATTGTTCTTGTAGGTTTAAATAAGAGCAACCAAAGAGATGGAAAATTAAATGTACATTCACTGCCCACAAAATACAGCCACATGCATATATTAAAACTTTGTTTTTCCCATTTAAAGCACTAATTTGTGCTGCTATGAGCAAGTTTTCGAAATGGTATTTAAATTTTCAATAAAACTCCACTATATTGTGAAGTCCAGGTTCTGTTTCATTTTACTATGTTTTACCACATAAGGGGAGCAAGGACCAAGGCTGATGGTATGTCTGTAAAATATGGTTGTCAGATGAATGATACACAGTGGTTACTGTCTGCAGGAGAAGCCACAATAACATGCCGATCCCAGATAGTATCATAGGTCAGACAAAGTTGTCCCTGTGCGCACCCTTTGAATAGGAGCCTGGGTGGCCGCCATAGGTCTGGATGCTTTAGGTCTGGATGCTTTGGAGAAGAGGTAAATTGCTGCTCTTGGCAGGAGCAAATGATTCATGTTGCCTAGCCCACACCCTAGTCACAATACATATTATGGTATTCTGGCTCTGATTATATTATAGGAAGAGTTTAAAGTGACACACTACAGTTGAAACATATTCAGTCCACAAATATGCAAACCTAATAACATTCCAACATGGTATGAATCATAGCTGCCAGTCACCATACAGTGTAACATCTAACATCACTCCAGTTGATATACTCATTCATGCCACAGTTCAAAGGCCAGTGGAAGAGTCCTATCTTTTAATTTACCTAATTCTGTTAGCTAGACATACAGTGGAACCACAATTTTTCTAGAAAATCCCTAGATGCATTTTGTTGTTCATCATCATCATCTTGCAAATGTGTTAGACCACGTGGTCTGTTACAGTCTCGAGCCATCTGTTTTACTGGATGTCCTACAGATCCTCTGCCACAAGGTGCATAATGCAGAATTTGTTTGGGGTTCCTTCTTTTATCATTCTGTTGACATGATCTCTCAAGTTCTTTCTTTGGTTGCCTATGTATTCTAACACAGGTTCTGTCTTGAGTTCTTTAATTATTTCCTCATTTCATTTGTGGTCCCTTTTATATTTTGTTATTGTAGATTTAAATTAAATTATGTATTCACTTTGTTACTCTTACATTTGCTGTACTCAATCACACTTAAAGTACCATTGACATTGTTTTCATGAGTGAGCTAGAGCTTAGCTAAACCTTTTGGAGTTGTTTTGATATTATATAGATCCGATTGTTAGAATTAAATTTCAATATGCTAAGTTCTAGATTGCTGCTTTACATATAGCTGGGGTGTTAACTGGTAAGGGTGCTGAGACACATGGGGATTTGATGGAAACAAAATAGCTCATCAACTGGCCAGGCAAGTCTCCTCAGTTCCACTTATAGGACCTGAACCTGCCTTTGGCATATCTGCAAAGGTTGCCAGGGGAGTGATCAGGGGCTGTACAAGTAGGAAACACAAAGGGTATTGGCAGTCTATTCATGGACAAAGGCATGCTAAGGGCTTTCTTAAAAAGACCCTCTGCTAAAAAGAGATGGGAAATTACTGAGCTTGAGCTGAAACCAACAACAGTAATAACAGGACTTTTAACAGGATACTGTCATTTAAAAGGACATTATAAAAAATGGGGCTGGTGGACAGTCCCAGGTGTGACATGCCAGCAGGAATCTGAAATGGCCTCACATGTTCTTTATGACTGTGAGACACTGGTAGTATTAAGATTTAGGCACCTGGGCCATCATTTCTTGAGACCATGTGACTTTGCTGACACCTCTGTCAGCAAAGGCTGCTGAATGTTTAAGCAAAGGGTTGCATAAGCCCTTTGATACAAAACTTATATCTGAAATGTGTACAAATCAAAGTTCCACATGTTAAATGTGGGTAAATCCTTAAATCAAGTAATGCCAGGAAAATAATACTATATGGAGGACTGGGCGTGGCCACAAGAAATGTATCCGAGGTACGGGACAACTTGAAATGTGTCTTGCATAAATAAGTTTTTCACAGTATATAACTTACTTACAGAATTCACTTCACACTAGACAAAACATGATAAAAACTGAATGCCAAGTAACTTCTGTGTCATTCTGTATATCCTGAGAATGTTTTGTGTTTCTACAAATTCTCAGAAGGTGTAAATACAGCAGTCAGCATCAGTTTTAATTATTCAAGTCTACAGTTACATGATGTTCACGCAACAATAAGAGGAAATCTCTCTGAATGTTTAAATTAATTCATTACTCAGGGCTGTTAATTAAATGAACAGTCCTGCATAACGTAAGAGAACAGACAGCAAACGTATAATATAATTAAAGTGACGGGATATAGATTTGGACACACTATGCATGCCAGTATACTAGGTACTTGTATGACTCAATAAGAAGGGTGAAACACAATACACAAATGCCAGTAAAATTGAATATATTAAAACAGTGATACAATGAAACTATTTCAGAGCATGCTGACATGTTGCATATGTCTACAGTTACATGTTCATGTAATTAACTTCATATAACAATCTTATACACAATACATAGGTTTGTTACCAATGTCCAAGGATATTACAGAAACATTATCATGAGCCTGAAGGTTGGAAAATAAAGAAGTGAAATGAATGAAACATGTACCACACCTACAAGACAGTGCCATGTATTGCAATTACATGGGCAGTATGAAAGCAGTATTGGCTTTCTGATGCTTGCTTGTTTTTAAACAAGTTTAATGTCACTGTGATCACAGACAAAGTAACAAACAACAAAATCAGCAGATTCCAAAACCATGTACAAGTGTACTCTTTATGATACACAACTTAGTTGTGAATAAATTAAAAGTTCTTTCAACTTTTCTGCCGAAAAACCAAACCATTAAAGATAGGGAGATGACAAAAAGCTCTTTTAGAAGTGGCAAATAACAGAGAATATTTTGAGAACATAGTGATCTCAGCATCACCCAAAAGTTATATCCTGTTCAGTCCCAACATCTGCTGAGACCATTTCATCCCACATGACCTCTACCATTTCAACAGTTCCATCCTCTGACACAGTCAACACTTGCTTGGTTACATTTCTGGCATCCTCCGCCTCTTCGGTCTTGCCCACCTCCACGACCTGCACATACACTGCACTGCTTTCATCTTCCATCTTTTGCACAGTAAGTAATGTAGGTTGTTCTGCTGAACTGTCCTCTGACATGTCCATCACACATATTGCAGTTGGTGTGGATCCATCAACATCATTAAGCTGCACTTCCACATTCCCCTCTGCCTGTTCAGGTACATCAGCAACCTCAATAGTCACATTATCTGATTTCATTTGTCCCAAAGAAGCACTGTTTTCCTGACCCTGATCGATGATGATTGCTGTGGTGGCTGGTTCCACTGCATTGTGAACTGCAGATAACATACTCTCATCTGTGACCCCATTCTTGCCAGGCTCTGCTTCTGTGGTCTGAACTGTTGAAATAACAACATTCTGACTGTCATTGCCCTTCCCTGGTGTCCTGAACTCATTTATTTCTGCAGTGATCATCTCCACAGTTTCCGATTCTGCAGTGTCTGAGCCTTCACAACGTACGGCTGCACTACCGTCTTCAGTCAAGTATTTCTGGACTTGCTTTGGAGTGTGTTTCATCTGCTTTCCTTCTGCACTACTACTATTTGTAGTGCACTGCTTTGCACAACTGCCTCCTGACTGCACCTCATCTCCACAGTAGTCACATGTGGCATTCTTTTTCTTTGCATGCTGCCGTATGTGATGGATCATGAAAGCATTGTAGTGTGTGGTGTACTTGCACTTGTCACACTGCATCCACACATTGGACTTGGGATCACTCTTCTGCAATTTGCTATTCAAGCTGGGAAAATTGTTCTTTTGTTCATTTTCCATGTCCATAAGTGCAGCTTTTCTTTTTCGGGACTGAAAATAAAACAATACAGAGTAGCCATGACTGTAGAAATTCTCTGGACCTATAGGGCACTATGTGGTGCTGGAGAAGGATGGAGATAAGGTGGGCCAATAGTGTAGGAAATAAGTATTACATAGAGTCAAGGAGGAGTGGAATATCCTAAATACAATAAAAAGAAAGAACAAACTCAACTGGTTACATCTTGTGTAGGAAATGCCTTCTGAAACATGTTATTGAAGGAAAGGTAGAAGGAAGGATAGAAGTGCACGAAGATGACAAAGAACATGTAAGGAGCTACTGAATGATCTAAAAGAAATGACAGGATACTGCAAATTGCAAGATGAAGTACTAGACTGCAACATGTGGATGACTCGGATTTGGAAGAGGCTATGGACCTGTCGTAAGACAGACTACGGGATGAATGACGAATGACAGGGCAGCATTTTTACACAATGGGTTGTGACACACTAGTGGATCATGCAATGTAATTCGGCAGATTACTGCTTATGAGTTAATATACAGTTACAGCAGGTACTTTAAATAGATATTAGTACTTCTCTTAGAAACTGTAAATTATTTTTCAATGGAGACAAAAAAACTGTAAATTTACATCCTCCAGAATTCTACACTGAAATGTTTTGTGCTTATCAGTTATGGTATAAATTTCATCACACACAAGAATAACAAGACAGGAAATGTCTACAGAGCATAGCATTTCTAGTGTATTCATTGTCGTTGTCCCCAGACTTTAAATTTTGTGAATAATTTCAAGCTTAAAAACATCTGGAAACAATAATCAAATTGGATCGATAAGTGACAAGACAATGAACTGTTCCGAGTTCTTCACGCACAATGAAAAATTTACAAGCCAACAAGTGTATCATCATTTTGGGTTATGATTAAAAAAAGATTCCACTGCTAAGCATGGTGAGTGTTGTTGCTGTTGCCATCACAACCTGTACGTCTGAACTGGGAAATTTAACACTGATATGACTGAAAACGAAGGGGATTTAAAAGTGAACCTGATATGCCTACAGGATTGTCACCATAATAGGAGTATTTTTTAAAGCAGAGTACTTGCTGTACAGTAGACAACACTGTTGCTGCATGATGACCAATGATTCTGCCTGCTCTGCAGGGCTATGTTCAGTGATAAAAAAGAATACTCTCCGTATTTTATGAACTGGGCACACTTTATGAAAAACAGGCAGGCACACCCATTGAATTAGGTAAGTAACTTTAATCACTATTGTTTAACTCAAGGTATTAATTTATTCAGTACAAGTAGTGTATCATATGATCTTGTTACTATATCTCAATAAATTGTAACACAGATTCACATTGTCTTTGAGGGTCAGAGTGAAAAATATAAAATGGGTCCCATCATAATAAACTGTTTCAAACTGCTGCTTAAGGGGATGTAGTTGTTTCTCCACTTTTTTATTTAGTGGCATTTTATCATCTGTATAAGTTATACAGCATCAAAGGACATGGAAAGAGGTGACTGTGACCTTTTCCAGGTACAGGCTCACCATGAGCCAGAAAGGTTAACGAAAGCTGAGGAAAACTTCTTAGGATAGTTGGGAAAGACAGACAGCGAAGATCTTACAGTTTTATGAAGCAGGAAAGTGAACTGCTAAACTGTGAACTTGGGTCTTCAGACTCAGAGGTGCATATCAGATCTACTGGTTTAGAGACTGCAGAAGAAGTGGAGCAGAAGAACATGCATCATACTAGTCCAGTTACAAGTAAGTATAGTAAGGTAAGCTAGCATCTGCCTTCAGTGCTCTGTACCATAGGTACGTAGGTGTATCAAAAAGTTCCCAGACTACTTCCACAGACCGCGAACAGATGGCACTACGTGAATGCATGCGCTATGATAGAGAGCTGGCAACGTCGCCACTCAGTGCGCCAA
>Ga0123355_10013223_pt1 | contig 12831 bp, 12 predicted proteins | sample TergutEmb28metaG_3_FD_89872 | JGI IMG/M metagenome (GOLD analysis project Ga0123355, IMG submission 89872) | Embiratermes neotenicus P1 segment gut microbial communities from Petit-Saut dam, French Guiana - Emb289 P1 | ecosystem: Host-associated > Arthropoda: Insects > Digestive system > Gut ...
AATGCTGATTGACGCGACTTGCGGGCGAAGAACACGGTCGGTAATAATTACTGATTCAGACCACGTTATTTTGTCTGCGGTGCAAACCGAAACGGTTGCGGGGCGAACCGAGGCTGTTACCAAAGATGTTGAAAAGGATGTTGAGGCTGAATATGAATAAAGCCAAACTATTTGTAATATCCGGTCCGTCCGGAGTTGGAAAAGGCACGATTTGTAACGAAGTTATCGCTAATGTTCCTGATTTGCAAGTGTCAACGTCAGCTACAACGCGATTGCCGCGTCCCGGCGATGTTGAGGGAGAAACTTACTTTTTTAAATCACCGGAACAATTTTTGAAAATGATTAAAAACGGTGAACTTTTGGAGTGGGCGACATATAACGGTAATCGTTACGGTACGCCGGTTTGGGGCGTTGAAGATATGTTGAACCGAGGAATTTCTGTGATTTTGGAAATCGACACACAGGGCGCGTTGCAAGTGAAAGAAAAAATGGCGGATGCAATCCTGATTTTTATTGCGCCGCCGAGTTTTGAGGAACTTTCGGCGCGGCTCAAAGGGCGCGCAACCGAATCTGATGAAGAAATTGAGCGCCGAATTGCTGCGGCAGACGGCGAAATGGCTTTGCAAAGCGAATATAATTATGTTGTTGTAAACGATGATTTATCGGCGGCGGTTGATGAGGTTAGAAAAATATTCGGAAGAGAGATGGGAAAATGATTGACAGAGTTTTATGCTTTACCGGAAACAAGTTTTCACTATATTTCGCTAATAAAGAGGATATAAAATTTGCCTACGACATAATGCACACGCCGGAGATGAGAGAAGTGTTATTTCAAGGCGGGCATGATAATTTTACTTTGGAAGAATATTTGCGGGATGAAGACAACTTTTTCCCGGGCGAAAAAAGTAAAAACGCATATCTGCTTATAGAAAAAGATGGAGAATTTATTGGCTGGATTTCGCATACTTATCATGATGGCAAAATCAAAAATTTTGAAATCGACATTGTATTAAAAGTGCTAAGTCTTACAGGTAAAGGACTTGGAACCAAAATCATCACAAGTCTTACCGATTATTTGAATAAAGAGTATAACATTAAAACCTTTATAATTCGCCCGGGTAAGCATAATCAAAGAGCGATACGAGCTTATGAAAAAAGCGGATTTATAAAAAATGAAAACTTTGATGCAAGCGAATTTTATGCCGCCGAGAATGCCGAACTGTGGGGTGACGGTGATTACGGCGTTGATGGTACGTACAATATGATTAAAAAATATATATAACAAGGATGATGTAAAATGATGATCTATCCACCAATTAGCAAGCTAATGGAGCAGGCAGACAGCCGCTACACTTTGGTTATCGAAACAGCGAAACGTGCGCGTCAACTTGCAGAAGGCGCGGAGCCAATGATTAACATCAACTCGAAAAAACATGTTACAATCGCGGCTAACGAGATTTCACAAGGACGAGTTGCGTATATTAATGCAACGGGAGTGCTGAAATAGCAATTAACAATTAACAATGCACAATTAACAGTGGAGGTGCAAATTCGGTCAACCGAATTTGTTTATTTTGATTATGCAAATGCTACAAAACAAGACAATAGTTGTCGGTGTGACAGGCGGAATTGCCGCGTATAAGGCGATTGACGTTGTATCACAGCTGAAAAAATTGGGCGCAAACGTTCGGGTTGTTATGACCAAGAATGCTTGCGAGTTTGTCGCGCCGCTAACCTTTCAAAGTATGTCACAAAACCCGGTTGCGACTGAAATGTTTGCTCCTGTAAAGTTTAATATCGAGCATATTTCTCTTGCGGACGCTGCGGATGTTTATGCAATCATTCCGGCGACCGCAAATGTTATTGGCAAGATTGCAAACGGCTTGGCGGACGATATTTTGACAACTTCTGTTATGGCGGCTGCCGGAATGGGAAAACCTGTTCTTATTGCCCCGGCAATGAATACAAATATGTATCAAAATCCGATAGTTGTTGAAAATATCCAAAAATTAAGCAACATTGGTTATCATGTTATGGAAGCGGAAAGCGGGCGGCTTGCTTGCGGAGTTATCGGAAGCGGAAAACTTGCGAAAGTTGACGTTATAATTGATAAAATTATTGAGCTTGCTTTATACCAAGAAAAGGATTTGCAAGGAAAAACCATTCTTGTCACAGCCGGAGCAACTGCGGAAGATATTGATCCTGTAAGATTTATCACCAATCGCTCGAGCGGTAAAATGGGTTACTCCATCGCTCGTGCGGCAAAGGCGCGCGGTGCGAATGTTATTTTGGTCGCAGGAAATGTGACATTGCCTGATATCAACGGTGTTGAAACGGTGAAAGTCCGTTCTGCGCAGGATATGTATGATGTTGTAATGCAACGCGCCCAAAATGCTGATATTATAGTTAAAGCCGCGGCAGTTGGGGATTATAGAGTAATAAATCCGAGTGAACACAAAATTAAGAAAAACGATGTGTTGTTGACGGGCAAACATGGTTCGTCTCTACAAATAAACCTAACTCAAAATCCTGATATTCTCAAGGCGTTGGGCGAGAAATATTTCGGCAAAAAGATTATCGTTGGATTTTGTATGGAAACTGAAAATTTACTTGAAAACGCAAAAGAAAAATTGGCTAAAAAACGCGTGGATATGGTTGTTGCAAATGACTTGAACGTTGATGGCGCGGGATTTGCGTGTGATACAAATATTGTTGCAATCGTTGATAAAAAAGGTAATGTTGCCGAACTTCCCCAAATGACCAAAGACGAACTTGCGCATAAAATTTTGGATAGGATTGTAGAATTTGCGAATGGCAGCGAGGCAGCAAAATGATTGCAAAAATTATCATAAACGGGCAGGATATTGATAAATCCTTTGATTATAAAATACCACAAGAGCTTGAAGAAACGGCAAAAATTGGTTGCCGAGTTATTGTGCCGTTCGGGCGTTATAACAAGCCGGCGGATGGAGTAATTATTGAAATCGTTGAGATGAGCGAATTTGATAAGCTAAAAAATATCAAGGAAATTTTGGATGAACGGCCGCTTTGCGGTTATGACGCGATTGAACTTTGCTCTTGGATGCGGGAAAAATATTTTTGCACGTTTAATCAGGCATTGCGTTTATGCTTACCGCCGCAACTTAATATTCGGACTCAACAATGGATTTCACTTTGTGAAACTTTTGATATAGATGCGGGGGAAGAATTGTTGAAATCTTCCAAAACCGCGCTTGAAATTGTGCGGTTTTTGACAATTTCGGGAACTGTTGAATATGATGAATTGTATGAAAACGTTAAGCGAAGTAATCTGCAAAAGTCATTAAAAATTTTACAAGATAACGAAATTGTAGATATTTCGGAACAAAATTTTCAATCACTTAAAGGCAAACACAAGAAAATCGCTGAGCTAAACATTTTGCCTGAATTAGCGTTAGAATATTCCGATCAAATTGCTAATCGCGCAAAGATTCAATCAGCAATGCTGAAACTTTTAGCTGCCGGCGCTATGTTGTGCAGTGATTTGGTGGCTCAGTCGGATGGGTCATATGCCGCTCTTTCGGGACTGCAAAAAAAAGGTTGGATTACTGTAACCGAGCAACGTATTTTTCGTGATGCTTACTGCGAGAATACCAAAACAACTGCGTACAAACCAACAGCCGAACAGAAAGTTATCATTGATTATATTGATAAATGTTTAAAAGCACAATCTTCAGTCAGCAGAGCTGACAGCTCCTTTCAAAAGGAGCCTTTAAAAGCGAAAATCTTAATTCGTGGTGTTACGGGAAGCGGAAAAACCGAAGTGTATTTACAGGCGATTGAAAATTGTATAAAGCAAGGAAAGCAAGCAATTGTACTTGTTCCGGAGATTTCGTTGACGCCGCAAATTGTTGAGCGATTTGTTTCGAGATTCGGCAAGCGTGTTGCAGTGCTTCACAGCGCGTTGTCGGCTGGCGAACGGTTTGACGAATGGAGCCGAATTTTAGACGGAGACGTTGATGTGGTAGTTGGCGCGAGATCGGCAATTTTTGCGCCGCTCGATAATATCGGAATTATAATTTTAGATGAAGAACATGAAAGTAGTTACAAATCTGAGATTTCGCCGAAGTATCACGCGCGCGAGGTTGCGTTAAAGCGAGCGGAGCTACATAAAGCGGTTGTTGTGTTAGCGTCTGCAACGCCGTCGGTTGAGAGTTTTTACCGCGCGCGTTCGGGAGAATACCAACTGTTTCATATGGAAAAACGTTATAACGATAATGCTTTACCAAATGTTGATGTTGTTGATATGCGACAGGAATTGATGGAAAAACAGAACACATCCATTTTTAGCGAAAAACTGCGTGAAAATGTTCAAAAAAATATAAAAAATGGTGAAAAAACGATACTTTTTCTTAATCGGCGAGGTTATTCAACTTTTGTTTCATGCCGTGAGTGCGGAGACGCGATAATGTGTGAAAATTGCAGTGTTTCTCTTGTGTATCATCGAAACGGTAATCGGTTGAACTGCCACTATTGCGGATTTTCGCAGATGAATGTGACTAGTTGTCCGTCTTGCGGAAGCCGATTTATAAAGTTTTTTGGAACCGGAACGCAAAAGGCGGAGGAAGAGTTGCAAACGTTTGCAGGTGCGAAAGTGCTCCGGATGGATGTTGATACGACATCCAAGAAAGGCGGACATCAAAGTGTTTTAGACAAGTTTGCAAGCGGTGATTATAACATTTTAATTGGTACGCAAATGGTTACGAAAGGGCTTGATTTTCCTGATGTGACTTTGGTCGGCGTGCTTGCGGCGGATACATCACTTAACATTGATGATTTTCGGGCGAGTGAGAGAACCTTCGCGCAGCTTGCGCAAGTGGCGGGACGTGCGGGGCGAGGCGACACTTTGGGGCGCGCGGTAATTCAGACCTATCAGCCTGAGCATTATGCTGTTGAATTGGCGAAAACTCACGATTATTTGGCGTTTTATGAGCAGGAAATAAAGTTGCGAGAACTCTTATGTTATCCTCCGTTTTGTGATATAGTGTCAATTATTGTTTCAAGCGGAGTTGACATTGATGGCGCGAGCACTATAAATCAAATCAAGAAATATATAGAGGAGACAGCCTGCTATCGGCAAAACGATTCAAGCGAGCGTGTAATACTCGAAGTTTTAGGTCCGGTTGCGGCGCCTGTTGCGCGGCTGAAACGGAAATATCGTTACAGAATTTTATTGAAAGTAACAAGCGCGGATAAAATTTCTGCGATTTTGCGAGAAATTCAGCAAAATTTTGATGGAAATGCTGATACATATATAAGTATTGATATAAATCCGATGTGAGGTGAGGTTATAATATGGCAATTAGAACAATAGTTAAAGATGGTGATGACATTTTGTTGAAAGTTAGCAAACCTGTCGAAAAACTTGATGGCAAGTTGTTTCAGCTTCTGGATGATCTGCTTGAAACGGTAGAACAAGTGAACGGCGTAGGGCTTGCCGCTGTTCAAGTTGGTGTTTTGCGCCGGGTTGCGATTGTACTTGATTTGGAAAATGATGAGGTAATTGAACTTATAAACCCTGAAATAATTGAGCAAAGCGGAGAACAACATGACGTTGAAGGATGTTTAAGTTTTCCCGGGAAATATGGTATGGTTACTCGCGCCGAAACTGTAAAGGTTAAATCTTTAACGCGTGACGGTGATGTGAAAATTTATACAGGCGTTGGTCTGACAGCGCGGGCTTTTTGTCATGAAATTGATCATATGGACGGAATTGTTTTTGGAGATAAAGTTGATGAGTGGGTGAACATTTAATGAGGATTTTATTTATGGGAACGCCGGAATTTGCGAAGATGTCGCTGCAAAAACTTTTGGATGAGAATCTTCAAATTTGCGGCGTTGTAACGCAACCGGACAAGCCGAAAGGGCGCGGACATAAACTTCAACCGCCGCCTGTTAAGGAATTGGCGATTGAGTACAACATTCCAATTTTTCAGCCCGAAACGCTCAAAAATAACGTGTTTGCGGAAACACTCGCTACATTGAATCCCGATATAATTATTGTTGTGGCTTACGGCAAAATTTTGCCCAAATATATTCTTGACTTCCCGAAATTCGGGTGCGTCAATGTTCATGCGTCGTTGCTTCCGAAATATCGCGGAGCCGCGCCAATAAATTGGTGTATTATAAATGGTGAGAAGCAAAGCGGAATCACTACGATGTACATGAATGAGGGTCTTGACACTGGCGATATGATTTTGAAAAGCGCGGTTGAAATAAACAATGAAATGACGGTAGGTGAGTTGCACGATAAATTGGCGGTTTTGGGCGGCGAGATTTTGGTTGAAACGCTTGGTAAAATCGCTCTGGGTATTGCTCCGAGAGAGCCGCAAAACGATGCGGAATCAACGTATGCGCCAATGATTGATCGAGAAACAGGACGGATTGATTGGACTAAATCAGCACTTGAAATTGTTAACCTTATTCGCGGGACAAACCCTTATCCGGGCGCGTTTTGTTACTATAACGGCGTAAAAATAAAAATATTTAAAGCGAGCTTTGGAGCAACATCTGTCAGCGGAAATAACGGTGAAATTGTTGCTGTTTCTAACAGTTCAATTGAAGTTGCAAGCGAAGATGGAAAAAGTGTGTTTGTTGAAGAAGTTCAGTTTGAGGGCGGAAAACGAATGACGGTCGCAAACTATCTTAACGGAAACAAAATTGAAGTAGGGACGGTGCTTGAATAGTGCAAAACCCAAGAGAAATTGCGTTAAAAATATTGCATCGAACCGAAAAAGATGATAGTTTTCCAAACCTTTTATTGTCAAATGATTTGAAAGAACTTTCAAACCCTGCTGATCGTGCGCTTGCCAGCAATTTGGTTTATGGTGTTTTAAAAAATAAGATAACGCTTGATTATATAATTGGAAAGTTTTCTAAAATTAAAGTTGAAAAATTATCGTTGTGGGTGCTGAACATATTGCGAATCGGAATTTTTCAGCTTGTTTTTATGGATAAAATCCCGACATTTGCGGCGGTGAACGAAAGTGTGAAACTTGCAAACCGTTACGCTAACCGCGGAGCGGTTGGGTTTATAAACGGTGTTTTGCGTTCTGTTTCTAAAAATGCGGAAAATATTGACTTTCCGGACAAAAACGCAAATTTAACCGAATATTTAAGCGTGTACTATTCGCATCCGGTTTGGTTGGTGGAAAAGTTGCTGAACCAATATGGCGAGGCGGTTACAGAGCAAGTTTTAAAAGCCAATAATCAACCTCCGAATTTATTTATTCGCGCAAACTCGCTTAAAACAACGACAAAAGAGTTGTGTGAAATTTTGGAAAATGACGGAATTGAAACGGAAATTGATACTGAATTTCAAAATAGTATTAAAATTTTATCGAATTTTGGCGGCGTTGTAAATACAAAAGCATTTAAGGATGGATTATTTACGGTGCAGGATAGAAGTTCGACCTTTGCGGGGCAGGTATTAGCTCCGATTGCCGGAGAAATTGTGCTTGATATGTGTGCAGCGCCGGGCGGCAAGTCAACTCATCTTGCGGAACTTATGCAAAATCGGGGGGCAGTTATCGCTTGCGATATTTATGAGCATAAGTTAAAATTAATTGATGACAACGCGAAACGGCTTGGAATTGATATTATTGAAACTCGGTTATTGGATGGAACAAAGCTTTGCGACGAGTTTGTGGGCAAATTTGATAAGGTTTTGCTTGATGCGCCATGTAGCGGACTTGGCGTGATTCATAAAAAGCCGGATATTAGGTATGCTAAGCCGCGAAACGGTTCTGTTGAGGAAGATATTGCGGAGTTGGTCGCGTGTCAAGCGAAATTGCTTGATAATGCTGCGAAATATTTGAAACAAGGCGGTTTGATGATTTACAGCACTTGTACAATTCTAAAAGAAGAAAATTCTGAACAAATTGAGCGGTTTTTGTTGCGGCATTCGGAGTTTGAAAAGTTGGAGGAACAGCAGATTTTCACGCACGACACCGACGGCAGTGGGTTTTATGTGTGTAAATTGAGGAAATTAGGTTAGGCGGTGTTTTGGTGTTTGAAATTCGATATGCAACAGAGTGGGACAGCGAGTTTTGGTTTACATTGGATAAAACATTAAGCGAGAGTGAATTCGTGGCGAAAATTCGGGATAAACGAGGATATGTCATCAATGTTGATGGTGAGCCTGTTGGTGTGATGAGATATAATTTGATGTGGGATTTTGTGCCGTTTTTGACCTTGATTTATTTGAAAGAATCGTTTCAAGGCAAGGGGTATGGCAAGCAGGTTATGCAAAATTGGGAAGATGAAATGCGGAAACTTGGACACAAAATGGTTATGACATCAACTCAGGTTGACGAACAGGCGCAACATTTTTATAGAAAGCTTGGATATGTTGAGCGCGGCGGGATTTTTCTTGATAACACGCCGCTTGAACAACCGCAGGAAATGTTTATGTTGAAAGTTTTGTGAGGATGTGAAACAATTGATAGATTTGCGTGGGTTGACGTTGAGTGAAACTGAAAATTTAATATCCTCGCTTGGCGAGCAGAAATATCGGGGGAAACAGTTGTTTGACCGGATTCATAAAGGTGTGAGTGATTTTGATGAAATCACTAATATTTCTAAAGTTTTGCGGGAAAAACTTGCTGAAATATCTTTTCTTGAAAACATGAAAATTTCGGAAAAATTTGTGTCAAAACTTGACGAAACTGCTAAATATCTGTTACAATTAAGAGACGGAAATTTTGTCGAATGCGTGCTTATGAAATACAAGCATGGCTATACTGTTTGTATATCGACACAAGTCGGGTGCAAAATGGGATGTAAGTTTTGTGCGTCAAGCCACGCGGAGTTTGCGCGAAACTTGACTGCCGGCGAAATGTTGGGACAGGTTTTACTTGCTTCACGAGAGGTTGAACGGCTAACAAACGGCGAGGTTAAACGAGTTTCAAACGTTGTGTTGATGGGAATTGGCGAACCGCTTGATAATTTTGATAATGTGTTGAAATTTATTGGACTTGTTAATTCGCCTGATGGAATAAATATCGGACAACGGCATATTTCGTTGTCAACTTGCGGTTTGGCGGATAAAATTTTAGAACTTGCAAAGTTGAATTTGCAAATCACTTTGTCGGTGTCGTTACACGCGACTTCTGATATGGTACGAAACGAGATAATGCCGATAAATCGGCGGTTTGGGTTGGATGAATTGTTACAGTCATGCCGAGAGTTCGCAAAAGTGACAGGGCGGCGAATTTCGTTTGAATATGCATTGATTGATGGCATAAATGATAGCAAAGAGGTTGCAAATGAATTGGCAAGGCTTTTGAAACGATATTTTGAGTCGAATTTGATACATTTAAATCTAATTCCTATAAATTACGTCAAAGAAGCGGGATTTTCGAGGTCAAAACGAGCGGAAGCGTTTCGCGCGGAGTTAGAGAGAAAAGGCGTTACCGCGACATTGCGGCGTGAGTTGGGAGCGGACATTGCAGCGGCTTGCGGGCAGTTGAGGAGTTCAGTGAATAGTGAATAATTAATAGTTAATAGTGATTGTGAGATTTTCGCAAATAACGCGAAAATCCTATTGGATTGTAGGGGACGATGCCTACCAACCCATTATCAAAATATGATTTTATCGGTGGGGCGAAGAGGGCATCGTCCTCTATATAAGAGGTGATTGCAATGAAGATAGATGAATTTGCTAAAAAGTATCGCGAAAATATGGAAGCAAAATTAATCAACAAAGGCATTTTATTTGAACATATTTTGGACTATGATAAAGTTGCTGAGCTAAAAAATAAATGGTTAACCAGTTTTGCTGATGGAGTAAAAACTGATGATATTTATATAAACCAATTTATGTGGCACATTTTTAGCTATAAAAGAGTTGTTTGTGTGGAAGGCGATGAAGCTACTGAAAATTTTAATTCACAATATAAATCACAATGTTATATTTTATTTCAAAACCATAATGATGCGTATTATTTGGAAAATGCATTTGATTTAATACAAGACGATATTATCGGCGGCGTTGACTTTATGAGTAATGATTTATACGTTGTTAATAAAAGGTTTAATTGGACTTATGTGTTTACACACGAAAGTGATTGTGGATATTGCGGACCATATTACTACCATAAATAAGGGACGGTGAGAAATATGCAAGCTTTTGGATTAACTGATACAGGGAGAATTCGTGAAACCAACGAGGATAACTTCGCAATCGTTGGATTTTCTGATATGCAACAAAATGGCGGCGTTTGTGTTGTTGCTGATGGAATGGGCGGACATAAGGCAGGCGAAGTTGCGTCCGGTGAAACGGTAAAAATTGTGAGTAATGAAATGCAACCATACATCGGAAAAGATTTAATAGCCCAAAATATTAAGGTTTTACTTGTTTCATCAATTAAAAACGCAAATACGGCGGTTCGCAAATTAGCTGAAGATGCGCCCGGGCGTGCGGGAATGGGAACCACCGTTGTTGCAGCGCACATAACTGATGATGCAGTGTATATTGCAAATGTCGGCGATTCGCGGGCGTATATTGTTAATGCCGATGAGATTAAACAGCTTACCGTTGATCATTCGTTGGTTGAAAACTTAATTGCTGACGGAACAATTACTCGCGAGGAAGCAAAAACCCATTCGCGAAAGCATGTTATAACTCGCGCAGTCGGAACGGAGACGGACATACTTACCGATGTTTTTGAATATAAATACAAAAAAGGGCGAGATACCCTTATTTTGTGTAGCGACGGGCTTACAGAAATGCTTGACGATAACGAAATATTTAATATAACAAATGCGAGTGAATATATAAAACTTGCTGTGCAAAACCTTATAAACAAGGCAAATGAATACGGCGGAACAGATAATATTACTGTGGTGGGGGTGCGGTTATGATTGAAAAATTATTAGGAAACAGATATGAAATCTTAGAAGAAATCGGTTATGGCGGAATGGCGAAAGTTTATAAAGCGAAATGCCGTCTTTTGAACCGTTTTGTTGCGGTTAAAGTTTTACGTGACGATTTGAAGAATGATTCTGAGTTTGTTCGCCGTTTTAATATTGAATCTCAAGCGGCGGCAAGTCTTTCACACACTAACATTGTACCCATTTACGATGTGGGAGAAGAAAACGGAATTCACTATATAGTTATGGAATATATTATCGGAATTACACTAAAAGAATATATCGAGCAACAAGGTGCGCTTGAATGGTACGAGGCGGTAGATTTTGCGGCGCAAATTTGCCGCGCTTTGGAAGTTGCGCACAAAAATTTTATCGTTCACCGTGATATAAAACCGCATAATATAATCGTTACGCAGGATAAGATTTTAAAGGTCACCGACTTTGGAATTGCTCGCGCTAACAACGAGGCAACCATGACAATGGATGGCAACACGATTGGTTCTGTGCAATATATTTCGCCCGAACAGGCAAGAGGCGGTTATACCGATGATAAAACGGATATTTATTCACTTGGAGTTGTTTTATATGAGATGACCACCGGAAGAGTTCCGTTTGGCGGTAATGATTCAAATGAAACAGCAGTTGCCATTGCTTTAAAACATATTCAGGATACGCCTGCATCTCCGCGTGAGCTTAATTTGGCGATTCCGAAGTCTGTTGAGGGAATTATTCAAAAAGCGATGGCGAAAGAACAATCAAACCGGTATTTGTCGGCGTCACAAATGCTTGCGGATATAGAACGGGTTAAGCGGAATCCTGAAGTTCGCATAGTCGGAGTAACTCCGGCCGAGGGAGCGATTGACAATTCGCAGACGGTTAAAATGGATTCTGTAAACGAGGCAGCGCGAGTACCTTTACGAAAACAACAACCGCAAGCGGAAGAGAAAACTCCGAATATTCAAACGAAGCCAAAAAAATCTGCCCAAGAATCTTTGGATAAATTTTTTGGTGTTGATAAAGAGAGCAAAAAGCCGCGCAGGGGCGCGTTGAAAGTTACAAACAAAAAAAGAGCGATAACTGCAATGTTGATTCTTTCTGTTTTGATAGTAGGGTTAATTGTTGGCGCGGTGGTTCTTAGCGGGATTTTTAGCAGTTCGGCTGATGTTTTGCCGCCGAATTTGGTTGGAATCAATATTGACGATTTAATTTACAATGAAGCCACAAGTTTGTTTACCATTGATTCCCGTGACCGGAATGATGCTAGATTTGTTATTCAAGTTGAAAGCGGAGCGAATGCTCAATTAAATGCGGATCACTCAATGGTTATAAATGCCATTGGCGAAGATGCCGAACCCGGAACGATTTTTCACCAAAATCTTTCGCCTGACAGGACAAGGAGATATAACGGCACTCCTATTAGAATTGTAGTCAGAATAGTTGGCGAACCTGATGAGGAAGAAGAGGACGAGGAAATCGTTTTGCCTAATTTTGCAGGTGAGCGAAGAGATTATACCGATGTTAGGCGAGAGCTTCAACAGCTTGGACTTATGGTTACTATTGAGCGTGAATATAGTGATACAACGCCGCCTATTCCTATTGGTGTTGTTATAAATACCAATCCGACAGGTGGAACCAGGCTTGAAACGGGAGACAATGTAACTTTGATTGTAAGCCGCGGACCGGTAACCCCTCCTGAAGACGATCCGCCGCCACCGCCACCGGCAAGACGATATGAAGGATTTATGGAGTTTTCCGCGCCGCGCGGAACTGAACCTACGACAGTTACAATCAGACTTGCGTCAACCGGACAAATTTTGAGCGAGCAACTTCGTCAACCCGGTGAAAATTTCCCGGTAAGACTTGAAATGGGGATTCCGAACCCTGTAATAGAAGTGTTGCACAACGGCATACTTGTAACCA
>Ga0123355_10013224_pt1 | contig 12830 bp, 6 predicted proteins | sample TergutEmb28metaG_3_FD_89872 | JGI IMG/M metagenome (GOLD analysis project Ga0123355, IMG submission 89872) | Embiratermes neotenicus P1 segment gut microbial communities from Petit-Saut dam, French Guiana - Emb289 P1 | ecosystem: Host-associated > Arthropoda: Insects > Digestive system > Gut ...
GTTCACAGATGTGAAAAGTGTGTCGAAGTAAAGGGAGATTATATTGAAAAATAGCAAAGTTGTTTCATTTCTGTCACCTTTCAAAGTTGGTCAGGCCGGAAACTTATGGACCCTACCACGTACCTTATATTGTAACTACAGATTATCTGCAATATGATATACCCTAGAAATAAGATTTTTTCCAGGTATAGGCATAATTGTAAAGTTTCTTTTCGTATGGCGCTGTGGCTCAACGCGGGCCATGGCCTCCCTATTCTTGAGGTTTCTAGATCACACGCAATGACGCACCACAATCGGCAGGACTCCTCTAGATGAGTGATCAGCTCGTTTAAGAGACCACTTCCTGACAACACGACAAAACACAACAATCACAACAAACACCCATTACCCCGGTGGGATTCAAACCCACAATCTCAGATGACAAGCAGCCGCAGACCTACACCTTAGGCCGCGCTGCTACGGACACCAACATAGTTTTAAATATCCTGTATAAAATGATAAATATAATAATAATGAGTTACGGCATTGGTATTGTTACAAGGTTAAATTTGCCAGTTTGCTTAATTTAACATTTCTTAAGTTTGTATTGTGTTGGTAATATACAAGTATGAATGAGTATAGAATATTGGTGAACTGATACTGGCAAGGTAAAACCGATGTGCTCGGATAAAATATTGTCCCAGTACCACTTTATCCACAATAGATTCCACGCGAACTAGCCAGGGATCGAAAATATGCGTCCGGGATGAGGTACTGGAGGAGAGATGGTCAGCTGTAGGCACCACCGCTTCATTCTCGACGATGAAGCCTTTCATTAGCCACGTGATGGGGGGTTGACTGTAGCAACAGGCACGTGCGTTCTTTTATCAGCGAGATCTTGCTGTTGGTTACGGCCACTTTTATTATTCAGGAGAAGAATATATCGGATTTAAAAAAAAAAAAGAAAGAAAAAGCGCACTCCGTTAAGTGCAATGTGATTTGTTGTGACAAAGGCCAAATTAAAACAACAAAGTTATTTCAATTACACCATATTTCTGTAAACGTTCCCAGCATTTGTGATGACGAAGAATGTAACTTGAAATACACGTTCGGTGTTAAAATAACAAAAGAAAAAAATTTGCATTCTATACAGATATATAAATATACCGCTCGCTAATACGAGGTATTTCATTAATCAACTAAATTACAGAGAAGTATTATATATAGCCTGGCTTAATTTATTTAACTGCATATAAAGAAGCTTTAGACTATATGCATTATGTATGTCACGTTATTTTTTATTACTCGATACTAATGAAACTGTTGCAGTCATAAACCGCCTGCAACTTGATGTGTAACGATTTTTAAATCACAGAAATAACGACAGGTTTTTATTCCATTTCCATTCACTTTATTCTTTCCTACTTTTCTTCCGTTATCCGCTGTCGATGCCACCAAATGATGAAAATTAAAAAAAAAATCCTTCGTATTACTTTAACTCTTCATCGTTAATCTTGCTGGTGGAAGTTTTTATGTGTTATTCAACATATAGTACTAGTAGGGCAATGGAGCGAGATGTGGAATTTACGTGCGGGGAGAATGAAAATATTGATAGATATTGTTTTCTTAATAGTAAGGTTTGAGTGAATGTTGTCATTTATTCAAGGCATAGGCATTAATTTTCTTACATTTAGTTTAAGTTTGTTCTCAGGCTGTTCGGTTTTGCCGTAGTTTTAAGACTATAACATTACTTTTTCCACTCTTGCCACTCAAAATAATATAGATTAGTGCGAAATAAACGAACAAATAGATAAATAATACATGTAGGTAAAGTTGTATAACTTTACCTACATGTATTATTTATCTGTTTGTTTGTTTATTAATTTATTTTTCACACACATCTTCTGTGCCTTATTCTGACGCATACACTCAGAATCATAAGTCCGATTAGAGAGATCAGTATACCTTTAAGTATAGCCTTATATGATTATTCACGTATGTATGTGTAAGGTGAAGTTGAAGATTGCCCCGTCCAATGTCACTTAAAAAGGCAGAGAAGGGGAGTAGAGATATAACTCTGCAGTTGCATAACCTGGGCGCCATGTGAATGTGAGGTCATCGCCATACGACGAATGATTTACCCACAGGAAGGAACCACAGTACGCATCGTAGAGGACGCGGGTGGGGGTCCAGGGCCTGTCTGGTAGAGTATACATAAAAGGAAACTTCTTGCTTCCACCGTAGTTCGAACCCCGAACCGTCCGTCCCTGAGCTAGTCGCTATAACGACTACGGTATCCCGGCCATGCCCGTGGAAAAGCTCGTCCGAAACAGTTATACTCAGCTACAAGCCAGACGGCAGGGGCTTGAAATTCGATTGTATGCAGCGGCTGAGTTGTATCTCTTCACAGCGTGCACACCAGTTAATGGATAACGGGGAAGCTAACTCCGAGAGTAAAATGGCTGGGGCGTGAGGGTGACCACTCTCTTCCACCTAGTGTTGGTGTAGAATGAATACACTGCCCTCCCCAGTCCGAATACAATACGTTTTTGGAGCTGGATGTATTTCGATAACAGGTGAAAAAGAAAGAGGCGTCTAATAATTGTGTCCTTTACAACGAACTAATTTTCGTGCCCGTGATTTACATTACTACTTTCAAACTAAGTAAATACCTCACCACTTTATCATCCGTGGACGGAAACAAGTTAAATTTCTGAAAGTTTTGTCTTTGTAGAATGGAACCAATGGATATTTTTCAGAAGCTGAATAATGATATGTGTAACAGACACCAGACAATACTCTCTTCGTCCAGAAAAGTTACAAAATCATATTTCAGTGTAAGAATTTAAACGACTGAGGGCGCGTTGTTCCATTCACGCCTTCAACAAATTTTGCGCGCAAGTACAACTGCGAGATAGGTTATGCGGTTTGCGGAAAGAAGCAATTGTTCACTCATACTGAACTGCCACACATCAAACTTTAATTATTACCTGAGACTAAAAAAAAATTCTAATCGGTGGAATCGATAAATTAAAAATTCCTTGAATCTTAATTAAATTAGATGAGTTGTCACGAGAGCTATCAGCGTAGGTAGTCATCTCTTAAACTAAGAGTCTCTTTACAATAAGAGGTAAAGCTGCACTGTGGTTAGCTAACCATTATACATGGAAGATGATGGGATAATACGTGTATAGTTATAGCTCCACATATTCCAAACTTTGGCAGTACACTGAGGGCAGTAGTGAGCTTTACGCTCTTGCTTTATTAACCTGCTAGTTAAACTTCCGCCTGATATACGTTGGACAGGGGACTGGTTGGTTCCCAAACTCTGTTTGGATGCTTTGGAAATTGTTTCCTTATTCCCCCTGTAATCTAACCCCGAGTCCTCCGTCTTCCAGCCCGTAGCCTAGTCACTGTATCGACTGAGCTACCCAGCTCCAAGTCCTCGGGTGAGGCAAATTCTCCTCCCGGTTATCCAGTATTTGCACGCCAACATCCACTCATGCATAACTTCCAGGAGACCAGTGTAAAGGTCAGAGATGACAGATACAGCCCTGTGTGAAGAATAGTCGACCCTTCCATTCATCTCTCTCTGTCCTTGCACACTCTTCCTCTATTTCCGTACTCAGGTCTCCAAGTTGAATGAGGATGAATGCGAGATTTAAGCAGTGATAGATCATTCCACCGAGATCAGGCTGAAGAAGTTAAAGATAGCGTTTATATGTGACGTGCTTAGAATTTATAAGTGACGAACTTCGAAACTTGCGAGACATCTGATCCCACTGTAAGAGATCCAGAGTCCTAGCTTTTCATATAGAATTAGTGCATTTTTGTGGCGCTGCGGCGCAACGCGGGCTCATTCATGATGTTTCTAGATCACATACAACGACGCACACCATTTGGTAGGACTGCTCTGGACAAGTGATCAGCTTGTCGCAGATACCTCTACCTGACAACACACAACACTTACAAGAAACAGACATCCATGCCACCTGCGGGATTCATCCCACAACTCAGCAGGTGAACGGCAGCAGACCTACACCTTAGACCGCGTAGCCACTGGGACCAGCGAATTAGTGCATTTAGAAAGGATAATATATTCGGAAGTACATGCTGCACTTATATTTATATGACGAGGGTGACCAAGGAAGCAGTTTAGTAAGACTTCCTTAAGTCTGTGCACTATGAAAGCAGATACGTTCACATTATTCCAAATGATGTATATTGAAATTGTACACTGCAATTTCCATTTTTGGGCGATATTGAACCCTTAATTTACACCCTTATACAATCACAGCATTCGCGTCTTACTTACGAAATAATGATATCCCAATAACACAAAAATCTTTCATTAAACTTCTGCACTTTGAATAATTTTATCCTGAAACCCGTTATGCCAAGCACTAAAGATTTGTGAATTAAGTGAATTCTTCACATTTTAAAATGTAGTTACATGCTTGATAGTTATTAGCTTAATTCCCGGCTGCTGATGGAAACAAATAATTAATCAACATACAAGGATTCAAACAATTTGTAGAGTACAACCTGCCCTTACAAACTTAAAATCATTCTCCATTTCACAACTTCTGTGATATCTGAACTAATTACGGCTTTACATATGCCTACCGTATTCGTGTGCCTTGAAGTTCCTAAATCTAAATTACTGCATGCGTTCGTATTTATTGTGGGTGCTTAAGCCCGACTGTTCTCGTTCGCCCTGAGTTAAGCACACCAAAATCACTGGGGGGAAAAATGAGAAGCTTACCATTCTATGGTGTTTCTAAGTACGTTCGGAAGCATTGCATATTAATACGTCTTCTACAAAGAGCTTGTTAATAACCACAAACTTGCAGTTGATTTACATATGAATACTTGATACATTAAAAACAATGTATAGTAGTAGTTACTATATGTACAGCCTCATTTAACGCTTAGAATCTCTAAAATTTGCTATACAGTGTTTTTCTGTTTTTCTTATGAGTTTCAGGATAAAGGCTTTTATTTCTGTAATCGATTTGCCTTTAAGGTGGAGAAGGAAATTGCTTCCTATGAAGTTCAATGTTTAGATTAACTTTGTGCCTTAAATGTTTAGTGTACATATGACGTGCACGGTTCTGCGTATCGAAGCCGTAGACGTAACTAACACTATGGAATAAAATCTTTCTTTAGATGCTAATATTCGCTAAACTACTGGAGAATTTAAGCCACTGTTATTATCCCAGGCCGGGCGGGGATAGTGTAGTCGGTATAGAGACTCGCTACGGGCTGGACGGTCCAGGAATCGAATTCGGTGAGGACGAGATTTTCCGCACCCGTCCAGACCGGCCCTGGGGCTCACCCAGTTCGTAAAAAATGGGTACCGGATCTCTTTCCCAGGGGTAAAGCGGCCGGGACGTGGTGTTGACCACCCACTCCAACTAGTGGCGAGGTTAAAGAAAGAGTATAGCTATACCTGTACTCCCACTCTGCGCTTTCGTGGCCTGTTCTAGGGTGAACTTTACTTTTACTTATTTTATATTGTCCGAAGGACATTATCATGTTCACATCATGCTAGTTGCCCTTAATACGAGCCGAACAAATCTTGTTAAACCATCTCAGTTCTTTTTCCATACTTTATGTGCTGACATTGCTAAACCTGTGTCAGTGTCTTCACTGAAATTCACAAGTTTCATTTGATAACCTTATGAACCAATGCCTTAAATTCCTTAATTTGTTTGGAAATATGTGATCGTGAATTTTAGAATATTGTTCATACCCCGCATATAAAGTTTGTCGCTTTCGATTACGAAGCTTAGCAGAAGAGAAGACTGACTAAACTAGAGTGTTACAGGTTACTTTAAAATATATCATCTGTCAAAATCCAATATCAATGTAGATGAAATAATTACCCCAGAAATGCCAGCTTCAATTCTTCAAATATCAAGGCTCCCTTTTAGGTTCAGAAGAATAGTCTTATTTTGTGGAAAATATATATGTAGACATTTTACGAGAATTTAGAACACGGCAAATAAATTCCAATCTGTCAGGTATATAGACTTCTGTAAAGGTCCAAATTTGCGACTCTGGTACCAGAAATACCTACCACAAATCGAATTTTCATCACATCGCGTTTATAGATTTAGAAAAAATCTTGATTTTTTTTACCTTTTACAGATATTTTTGCTTTTTTCCGTTTAACAAGTCCGAAACTAATTTTTTACACGTTTAACACGATTATTTGTGCTGACGTGTTTCAGCAGCCAAGTACGTACCTCCACCGGGTCACATTAATATACCCAGAACTGATTCTAACATGCGATACTAGTAATAAGTAATTTAACTGGCAGGGGAGTAAAATATTATCATGACGTATCTCTGTCAATAATACGAGGTAATATCAAGTGAACCTATATTAATTTGTAATTATATTCTCTTTGTCTTTCTTCAAATATAAGAAGGAAACTCTCGTACGAATAAGACTATCTTCCTCTGTACTTTTCCCTAAACAGTCACGCGTTCGGAGATTTAGAATCAGTCCCATTACAGGCCCGAGGTGCCCAGAGGTTTCCAGGAAGTTAAAGTTCCCAGATTACGTGACAATGGCCCAGGATGGTGGTAAGGTTGTCAGCCTTACGCACCGGCACCTGGCACCCATTTATGTTAGAGGCTGAATCGACCCCAGGGCCAAAGTGCGATCGGAAGGAATATGTCAATGAAAAATTCCAAGGACCCCATCTGGAATTTTTTTCTTCGATATGACTTTATTCAGTGTTCTATGGTATTATACACTCATATAATTGGGAACAAGAAATCTCTTAGTGATATCCTACTATCTATTGTGTTCTGGTGTGTGCTCGTTAGGTCACTGTGTAGCCTCTTGGAACTCCACTTTCCCTGGTTCCATCTGTGATGTAGCTGTCGCCCGACATTCCCATATCTTAATCGTTGCCCGTGGTTTCGGGACGTGGACCTCTGCATGTCGTGTCCTCCACCCGGTCTTATTACATGCTGACGATGGGCTCGTCACATTCCCGTGCCTATGGCGGAGAGGTAGTTTCCCACACTCGCTTCTCTTTTATGCGGATGATACAGCTTCTACTTTGACCGCTTCATGAAGTCGATGAAGTCTTGTAACGTTAGTTCCCGTTGCTGTTGAGTTCGGAATACGACTAGATTGGCCAACACCCACAACACTACACGTCGCCGTCTTGGGGGCCACAGTGTGAAATGAGGACGCAGAAGCCAATCGCTGGGTATCCACTCCGGGATTGTCCGTATTATCCAAGCTAGACGCTGTTTTGTCCATGTCCATATTTGTTCCCCTTCCCCACACTCAATGAGACGGTGACTAAGTGTGTCCGTCCTATCATATTTGCTGTACGCATCTGTGTGCACCATGCTTATCCTGAGGAGTCTTACATTTGTGGGAAGGATATCGTGAATTACCTTATACCATGCCGCTTTAGTGGCCCCAGAAACAGGTGCTTCCCTCAGGTTTTTCCATACTGTAGGCCAGGCTGTTTGTGGCCATAAGTTGGTGATCGCATCTCCTTGGATTCTGTTACCGCCCAACACATGTAGTGCATAGTGTACAATCGTCTCTTATAAGTTGATTGCTATTCTGTACTCCCTTGTTGTGTCACATACGCCACGTCCACCGCAAACCGACGTAGATACTCAAGCGTTGCGGGTATCCGGTCTCTGTAAGGCGGGTTCTTGTTCTGTGCCATCAGGCCCCATGAACGCAACCATTCAGCAGTTAATGTTCCTGATCGTAGTCCTTGCTGACGCAGACGGTATAGAAATAATGCACAGTTCTTGGCAGTTATGTGTATAAGGTCCCATCCTCCTTCACCCTTTCTCCTTTGCAGGGTGGACAAGGGTACTCGGAATATTTCCCCTCTCCACACGTACCATGAAATCGTGGTATTCAGCTGTCTCACGCACTCATCTGATGGGGGTATATTTGCGCGAGGTACCAAACCCTTGCCATCAGGTAATCATAAACGTATTGTATCCTTTGGTCTAAACTCAAATCGCTGTAGTATGCATCCTGAGACTATGTGCTTATTCGTGCCGTGGTAATAGTGTAGCTCTTGTGGGCAGCGTCCTGCACCTTACTCGTTATGTGGAAGCCCAGAATGTTTGCTTCAGTGTGATATGGGATGTCCATAATTCGTACTGACGTGTCCCATGGACCGATCGCTAGTGCCCTTGATTTTCCAATATTTATTTTCGCCCCTGACGCCTCTTCGAAACAGTGCAGTGCCTCTTGTATTTTAGGAATGTCTATTGGTGACGTTACAAAAATCGTCACATTATCCACGTAGGCTACAACAGTTGTTTTGGTGCGACGCCGCCCAATCTGTATGCCAGCGAGGTTGTTCTGAAGTGTGCAGAGTAAGGGGTTCAGGCACATTGCAAACAGCTGCATGCTTATCGGGCACCCCTGGAGGACGGATCTTCGGATCGGTATCGGACTGGACCTGTGTCCATTTATCTCTATTGATGCTGTTGCATTGTCACACATGTTCCGAATTCTCTTCTGAAAGCGATCACTGAAGCCGTATTGTCTTAATAATGGTATAAGAACGAGTGAGAGATTTTAATGAAGGCTTCAACAAAGTCAATGGTCAGTACACACAAAGGAATTCCGGTCGCCTGTGCGTAAGCTACGGCGTCTCGTACCGTCGCCACGGCATCAAATACCGTGTTTCCTGGTAGTCCACAGTGCTGGCTCGGCTGCAATATGCCGGCCAGCCACGGTCGCAGGCGGTTGGCAATGATTCTGGTGTCTGTAGTCTTCTATTCTCGTAGGGTCCAGTTTTTTCGGCAGGCAAACTAGTTTTCTATGATTCTGTTGGTCTGATATTATCCCGTCTCTGTACATGTTGTTCATTACTTTGAGTAGGTCGTATTTTGTCACCTCCCATGTTTTCTTGATGAACTCTAAGCATAATCCGTCTTGACCAGGGGCCTTATTCGGTTTGCCCTGTTTTACCGCTTGAAAAAGTTCCTCCATGGTTATGGATTCCTCCAGTGCTGTGTTCGCAGCCGATGGTATTGTCTTTAATCCACAGTTCGTCATGTGCCTCATTCTCTCTTTTTTACTTGTATATGGTCATACTTTCGTCTGATGTAATCTGTAAAGACTCGCAATATGTCTGCTGGTGACGTCTTCAGGAAGCCATCCGTAACATACACCTGGTGGACCTACGTTGCGCTTTTCGCTTTAGGATTTTCAGTAGGTGGTGGAGGGATGATTCTTAACCCGTAATGTGGTGCTGTTCGCCATTGTCTATAAACATTCCCAAATGGTGTTTACTGTCGAGTCTTATTATCTGTGCCTTTAGTTTTTTCAGTGCGACTGCTTGAGTTGTCTGGGGTGTCGTGTCTTGTAGTGCACTGTAAATCGCGCTGTAGTAGAAATTCTCCATTTCCATACGGTCGCGGCGGCGGTCGGCTCCTTCATGGCTGAACAGTTGACGTATCATTCTCTTCACGTATCGGCACCACCGCATTACTCTGTTTGGATAATATTTCATGTGTCCGCCATTTTTCCCAGTTCTCCTTCGTTGTTTATAGGAAAGATAGGTCACTCAGGAACGATACATTCATTCGCCAATACCCTTTCCCACGAGGGGAGCATGGTACATCCATGGTTAAGCGCAGGATTACTGCAAAATGGTCCATGCAGGCAGCTGCCACCTTCTCCGCACCTTGTTGCCTCCTCCTTAGGTCGTGAGTAACGTAAATTCTGTCAATCCTGGAAGGTCCAGTAGCAGTGTAATGTGCGTATGCAGTTCGTGTCGGAGTCGCCTCCCATACGTCTATGAGGTGAAGTCCCTGAATGAGTCTCGCAAGCGATCTGCTTTAGTTCCGCTGTCCTGTACAGTCGTCGTTTGTTATAACACAAAATCACCAGCGAGTATCATCGCCGTGCTCGAACAAGGTATCAGGTGTACGACTTCGGTGTTATAAAAGGCCTCCCTTTCCTACCTCTTCTCTGCGCCGGAGAGGGTATAAATATTTACTATCAATATGCCGCGGAATGATGCACACATTCCTCGTCCCGGTGGGAGGCACTGGATGTTTGAGAGGTCTAGACCATCCTTGGCCAGAATTGCAGTCCCACGCCTGTCCGTGCCTGTATTCATGTGGACAGTGTATCTACGAATCGTGTTTGAATTTGTGTGCGACACTTCCTGCAGTAAAGCGAAGTCTATGTCTTGTCGCCATAGGAAATCCTCGAGCATTTGTAGACGCGTGTTGGATGATATCGCATTAATGTTCAGTGTTGCTATCTTAAATGTTTGGAAAATAATTGGGATAGTGAGGATGGGGACACAAGGACTGCAAAGCTTATTGACTGTGTACGGTTTTGCAGCGCGTTTTACTACGCGCCCTTTCTCTTAATAAGAGTATCTCCCTGTCCGTCTTCAGTTTTTTGTTGCGCTTTGGGCTTAATTGGAGTGTGCCATTTGTGTTTCCCCATCACTGGGGCAGCATCATTTCCCTCCCATTCTCTGGAAACTGCTCCTTGCGTGTTTGCATGAAGGGGTCGCATAGTATGTCTGGTATGCCTATCGTCAAATGCCGTCATTTCCGCGTCCACGGATATCACTTCTTGGGGAACAGTACAGGTTGTGATGTCGGCGTCCTCGTCCTGCGGCGACAGTTCATGCTTTCGTTGGTGACTGGGGTCCTGCTGTTGCCCACCAATATCTAGCGGGGTGCCTGTGTTCATCAGGTCGTCGACAGAAGGGGAAGATCCCGATGACTGGTCATTCGGTTCTTTCTGGGGGATCACCTCGATTCGATTGTCATCATTTCTGTGTTGGTTTTGTACGCCTTTAGCGGCAATATGGGCCCATGTATTGGGTGTCGAATCTGATGTTACCATACCTCACCCACGCCTTTTGGGGCATACCTGATTTATGTGTCCACTGTCCCCACACCCGTAACATGTAACTGGCTCGCCGTCATAAGACGGAGATGCTCTGTGCCCTGCAATATTCATTTGGGACGGAAGGTGTTTGGCCAGTTTTATCATGATTACTGTAACTCCGTTAGCTACGTTGTAGCGGTACGCCTTAGACCAAATTTCATCCCAGATCGAGACAAATTCACCATACGATGCCAATGCGGCTCGAATGTTTCTTTCAGTTACTTCTGGGGGCAGGTTGGTTAATCGATTACGCCGCATTCCCATGCCGGCCACCTCTAGACGTACTTGTGATATTTCCCCTGTCGTGTGTCCGTATTCAACACTCCCACTCGTAGATTGCAGAATGTTCTGTATGTATGTGTCATTAACGAACTTCATAAATACGTACATACACATACACATAGCGATTATTCTGAGACCTGTAGCTGTTCATGAACCCATTCATGTATTTCATCAGCTCAAATACGCGGACTGGTAGGGTCAAAAATACATACCATTGTATGTTGTCGTTCTGTCATGATCGGTCTTATGAACTTGCCTGGTAAATCACTACACCACACTTTTAAACACTCCACGGACTCAGCTACTACTTTCACTGTTCTCCGCAACGTAAACTTTACAACACCCACTGACAAACTTTCTGCTTGCCTGCTCGTTGTAGACTGAATCGAAGCAGCGACCTTCCAATTTGTAGCACAGAACCTTAACCACTGTACTACCGCGATCCCCACCATCTGGTCCTGTAATAGTAAATATTAATTCATCTTCGCTGAAGCAGATGACTAAATGTTGCGTTACAGATTTGCTTTCTGATGCGGTAGATGATAAATGGTGTATGTAATACGAACGGCGATGCATTACTGTGCGTACGTAAGTTTAGTTGCATTAAAGTTGGCGAAGAGACAATTCGGGCGCGTGCAATCAGTATGTCTCAGGTGGAGAGGGTGGAGTAGACAATAATGTGGAGCAATTCCAGGCATGTTTACCTTGGAACGTTTCTGAAACTCAGGTGCCCAAATGAACCAAGTGATAGATGACTTTGGCAATTAACTGTGTCTATTAATTTGTAGTGACTGATGATATACACTGTATATGTGGTAGGGTGTATGTATACAGAACATGATACTGCTGCTGCTGTGGCAGTAGTTGGCACAGATGTACACACAACGCTTGTGCATTGCTGTATATTCATTGAACCCAGTGGAGGATACAATACGTAAGAAGCAGACATGCGCAATGGACTACGTAGAACGGCTGATGTTTTGATGCACTCACGTTATGCTTAAAATCTGCAGGAAACTAGTGAGACCTCACTAACCAATAATTCGTACTGCAAGCAAACTAATGTTTTCTGAATTTCTGTAATATAATGTGTGGTGGTGGTTCGTTTAACCGAAAAATGTAGCATTAGATGACAAACAAAGTGTTGTGTTTGACTGCAATACTTCATTAGTATCCAGTACAATAAAAACAATGGAATGAATCAGAATAAAAAAAACTAATTGTTTCAACTAACTTCGACCCCATTCTGAAAACGTTAAAACGTCTGTCGTAGAAATCGACTAAAATTCAGAGGGGTGGCTGTAATCTTTATATCGACGTGTATGATTACTTATTATGAACGCATTCTTCTTGGATGTGACGTCATGCAACCTGCTGAATGGTTAATAACCTTTCGAAAATCATACGACCTGCATCTCCAGGGTTCAGCTCTCCGAAATGTTGGTAACCACTTACCGGACGACACGGTGTCAAAACTATTAGGAACACAGTTTCAATAACCACTGCCGTAAGAAACTCGTGACTCACGAATATTATTTCGAATATTTGGAGCCGGGACAGCTCAGTCTGTGAGTAGTCAATATGACTAGGGTACGGATATTGACGATCGAGGAATTATTTTTTTCCGATAACAGGCAAGAAA
>Ga0123355_10013225_pt1 | contig 12830 bp, 5 predicted proteins | sample TergutEmb28metaG_3_FD_89872 | JGI IMG/M metagenome (GOLD analysis project Ga0123355, IMG submission 89872) | Embiratermes neotenicus P1 segment gut microbial communities from Petit-Saut dam, French Guiana - Emb289 P1 | ecosystem: Host-associated > Arthropoda: Insects > Digestive system > Gut ...
AAAAAAAATAAAAGACTATAAAATTTTATTTCTCTCCAAACAATTTTTTGTTATTATTTTTTATAAATTCCCCCCCCCCCCCCCCCGGACGTCTGAGAAGAAATTTGTTATTTGTACTTTCTTCCAAGAACTCATTAAAGCAATGCAACATACCCTGAATCCTTTACGTTATTCGATCAAATGACGAATTCAATACCTACTACAGACCGAAATGGCTGGAAAAGCGTGGCAGTAGTTAGTGGTTAATGAATACCATGCTTCGAAAGAGAGAGGTCCTTCAACATCTTCAGCTAACTTTGACCAAACTCAAAGTTGACACTTAAAATATCTACAAGTATGTTAGCAAAACATTCTTGCGTTTAATTAAGTAAACACGAAGTCATAAAGTCATAGGTAAGAGTGGTGGCATAGTTCCAACATTTCGGAATATTTGAACAGAGGCATCACGATGTGCTCATAAACGTAATATAATATTAAATAATGTACGTCAGCACAACTGCTTTATTACACAAGGTAATTACATAGGTGACGTGTTTCGGTTATTGGTCAGTCATCTTCAGGCCCATTTTTTTGTCAATTAAGTTACAAAATGTTTTGCACACATTGGGATAATCCAAGTGTGTGCATAATATCTTGTGACTCAATTGACAAAATAGGCCTGAGGATGACTGATCAATAGTCGAAACATGTAGCCTATGTAATTACCTTGTGTAATAAAGTAGTTGTGCTGACGTACATTATTTAATATTATATTATATTTCGGAATATTTTATACTAAACAGGAGGGTTCAGAAACAAGTTGCGGCCCCTTTACCCCTAGCGCTACCTGGGCGGGAAACTTGGTAGAAATGAGATTTGACCTGGATTCAACGGACAGGACAGAAACATACACCTTTTGGGGGATCGAACTTCGATTCTGTATTTATGCAACAGCATCAAAGTAAAAACTACCTAATTTTACGTTATTCATGTCTGTGAATTGATTAGCAACTACCTAAGACTCCGCCAATAAAACGCACAGTATTATTGTATCATTTTGCAAATAAAACATCAAAACTTCAAATCCAAAATGTTTCGACCCTTTTCGGGCCATCTTGAAGGAGGACACATTAACTATATGTAGTTCAACTTCATCAAATTTTTGTCTGCAAAATAGCATTGAAGCCAACAAAAACAAATCCCAATTTTAGTTTAACCTATTCACAAATTATCTCGGTTTTATACATGTACAAAGGATACCTACTTTCTCAACATGACCCTAAGACAGCCGCAAAATGTTGGGTTTGAAGTTGTAATGTTTAATTCTAAGGTTATATTATAACGTTGTGCATTCTGTCGGTCTTGTTTTACGTAATTAGAAATTACCTCGCCGGTATGTTTATTAATTTTTCATTCTCTGAATTTTCATCAGCATATCTACATTACAAAGGATTATAAATGCAACAAGAAAATCTTACACGTTAATTAAACTGTCATACTGTACACAAATTGTTTATAACAGCTTGTTGATGTAATTTTTATTGTGAATGCAAATGTCACTATCTAGGATTAAAGTTGCGGCAGGCAGGAAGTTTTTGTTGGCACTCAGAGCGCATATTTTACCAGTTTCCCACATAATGAATTAAAAGTTTTGTAACAAGTTTTAATTAATAACCAGATACAGATGACCTTATGGATCTTACAATAATATGAGTACGAGAGTTAACAACAAGTAAATAGTACTAACGTAGGTACATTCAGAGCTGTGAAGGATGCAGTGTCACTATACCACAACACGCTTAATTCCTCCGGCGCTTCGGCCTGATTCCGGGTCATTAGCTCCCTTTACGGGATTATAAAATATAAGCAAAATATAGTCAAACACAACTCAATGATTTTATTAAGCTGTATTCTTACACTGTTTCTTTCAACATGTTTCGTTTCTAGTTATGAGCCATTTTAAAGTTGATTACTTTTTCTTAGTAAGGTAAAATATAAATATAAATCTAATAATATTTAACTTCCACTAAATTGCATTTTAATATTGTTTTGCAGTGGAATCAATTTTACTTGAAAATTTTATATATGTTATACGAGATCTCGTGGATAACATTAAAAATAGCCTTGCTAATTGTATATTTTACATTACTAAGAAAAAGTAATCAACCTGAAGATGGCTCATAACTAGAGCCGAAACATGTCGTTGAAAGAAACCATGTAAGAATACATCTTAATGAAATCACAGATTTGTGTTTGACTACATTTTATTTATATTTTATAATTCTATATCTCACAACGGGGTTGTCTCACCTGAAAGTCCCTTTACGGGGCTTCGTGATCACAATGAAACACACCACATTCGATATGGCTGCTCTGGGTGAGTGATCAACCCGACGCAGAGACCTTTACATTAACAACTCACAAAACTCAAAAGAGACAAACATCCATGCCTCCGACGAGCGGCCGCATACCTACGACTTAAACCGTGCGGCCTCTGAGATCAGCCATACCACAATGTAGACAACATAAATATCACAAACCCAGGAGAAATTAGGCCTAGACAAAATCATATTCATCTCATTTAATTCTGCATGAGGAAAGCATAGAAAGTTCGCTTCAAAATATTAAAACGATGCAATACGTCGAAGATCGAGGCAATGGGACGAGAGGCGTACTGTTCAGAGAATTAGAGCGTTAAGTTCTGAAAGTTTTAGACTGATTCAGAAGAAGGCTTAAGGACAGACTATTGTAAACATTCAATATTTATCCACAGTCTGGTCACGTAAAACTATAGAAATTCTTGATAAAGAGAATAACTGAGTAATAACTCTTATGAGAATTAATATTCCAGAATGCTTTGTGGAACATATATCAATATATCGCAGATGGGAATATATGTGTAGCTTTTTCTTTTACAGCAAGAGTTAAGAATTATGGAGATAAAGAAATGAGAATTAGCCAGGAGCCTACAACTGCGTGTGAAACAATCCTTATATTTTAACACGTCCGAATACGGAACAAAGAAGAATATTTGATTCTTTGGAAGAAACACAGTACTGTCGGACCCCATATTAGTTGACTCCTCACACCTAAAGGAATTAACAAACTATATCTTTATTAACTTATACTCCTTTACTAACTTCTCCAAAGAATATTGATGCGTTTCGTGAAAAGCACAAAACTGAAAGTTTTCCAAAAACTCCTTGTTTATTAAAAGGTGTCCATTTTCATTTCCAGTACTGGCCAATATCAGGCCTGTTTTTAAAAACGCCTGTGTTTTCTCTTTGTTTGTTGTGATAAATAAGTAGCTGTCGTCTTACTTTCTTTAAAATATCAAGTCAAACACCAAGTTACAAACAGAATTTGTGTTTGAGAATAAATAGAGAGTTTATTCCTTGTTTGCACAAGGCAGGAAAGAAACTGATGTTTGCTGCGAATTCACTTTGCCATTGAAGCGTCAGAGCTTGGGGGGAATACTCTTTCAATTTTCACTTGTTTTTCAAGCGACATCAAGAGAGGACATTCGTCACCAACAAAAGGAAAGAGAGGATAAGAAAAGGTAGTGACAGTGAGACCGTAACAAGACCGCAGTCTGAGATTTCTCTCTTTTGTATGAAGGAAAAGATTCGACAGAGAATGGATGCATAAGTTCAAAGGGGTTACTTATTAAATACGAATCAGAAATTACAGCCACTAGTGGGCGATATTCAGAAATCGTGATTTATACGTTACTTAACAGTTATGTTTCAGATAATGTTACGTGAAGTTTAACCTTTCAATTATCGACTTTCATATATTTTGTGTTTAAATATTCCTTTCCTCACTCAAAGAGAACACATTCTGCATCTACTCTAAAGACAAATAAATTAGTGCTCCTTAGGGAAACGGTCGCTATTTTTTTAAGCATCGCATGAAACAAGTAAATGCACTGTCGTGGAAAATACAGAATTTATTAAGTTTATGGTAGTAGGTTTACAATGGTTAATGAGAGAAAGTGGAGAGGTTCAATGAAACACGAGTAGTTAAAATTTGGAAGGATTCTATATTTGTCTTTTTAAAAGAAATACTCTAGCTGTTAACCGAACATCGTTATGCAGTGGGTAAGATTTCTAATTCATATTCCAAAAATCCCTGCTTCTAATTTCAGTTCGGAGTTTTATATGGTAAATGATGGAGCGCCGATGCCAGTGGCCATGCGGTCTAAGGCGTGGGTCTGCGGTCGCTGGTTTGCTGGGGTTTCGGGTTCGAGTCCCGCTGGTGGCATGGAAGTCGCTCTCCTGTGAATGTTGTGTGTTGTCAGGTATAGGTCTCGTCGTCTGGCTGTTCACTTGTCCGTAGGAGTCCTACCGAGTGCGGTATGGCTGAGTGTGATTGGGAAGCGTCGATAATGTGGCCTTGGCCCACTAATGGCTGTTGGCCATGGGGAAGAAATGATGAAACATTTTTCTCAGTAATTAACCAACTTGATGCACAAAAGTTTTGTTTTACAATAAGTTTATTTCATGCCTCTACATGTTTCGAGCACATGTGCTCATAATCAGGAGGTCAAAATTGCATTACACAGCCTCTGGTATCATTACACCTATAGGTGGCCGTCTCGTGCACAGGTTGAAAGAATCCTCTCTCAACCTGTTTACGAGAAAGCCACCTATAGGTGTGATGATACCAGAGGCTGTGTAATGCAATTTTGACTTCCTGATTATGAGCACATGTGCTCGAAACATGTAGAGGCATGAAATAAACTTATTGTAAAACAAAAATTTTGTGCATCAAGTTGGTTAATTACTGAGTTAAATATACTGAGATGCAAGGTCAGAAAAACGTCAAAAAATAATGTAACAGTATCTCAGTTTACGTCACGACCGCTAAAAACCACACTATATGCAGGTCATTACTACAAATCGACGGTATATGTTACTAAAAACAACCGCACAGAAGCCATAAACAAAACATTAAAACCAAGCATTCATTTGGACAATCTGAAGAAAACGACAGATTCTTGTCGAGATTGCCGGTTTTGAAGGAACATCTGAAAAAATACATTTTCCAGGAATAAAGCAAGTTCCATATCAATTGTTCGTGGGTGGGGCGTTTTATTTATAAACCACTAGAGTGTGGACATACATATTGTTCAGTTTAATATACATTCATATTACGATAAAATTATTGAGGGAGAAAAATTTCTGTTTATTATAAAATAGTTGTGCATGACTTATATTAATTAATGTTTTAGTTAACTATTTTTTACCACGATTTGTCCATACCTATATCACATATCATTCTTTATATCTGCAACTAACTTTGGAAAAAAACTTTGACCTAAAAACTTCTCATTTTTCATATTTTTAATCAAATCATCCACCAATCCCTCAGCAATGTGAATTATGTTGTTGCCACTGTGGCAGGCAAATTAACATTTTGTAACTTTACGTAAATCATATTCTGATATTCTTTTAATTTCTTTATGAATAAATTGATGTCAGTTAAAGTATTTCGACACGTGAGTGAAAAAATTCACAGGCTTTCCTTGTCAGCTGTTTTGATGCAGTTTATTGTCGTATCGGTGTGTTACGTATCAAATGCACGTCCGTCGCTATGTACAGACTGAATGATCGTGCCGTGCGTTACACATCAGCACTTCACACTATATTCTCTGTGTGAGCATCTGCCCTTCCCATCATCCTGAAAAAATATTCGGTTAGTTAAATATTAGGCCTACGAGGCAAAGGAGATTTCGTTGGCGCCCAGAACAGGACATGAAGTGGTAACGTCAGAACACCGATGACACAGGGCATTAATACGTTAAGGGGCAGCTGATCCTTTTATCCATACACAAATCGCTCTCAGAATACGAAGAATGACAGCTGGAAATTGTAAGCGGATAAGGTAAGAGCAGAGACCCGTTACAAACATGGTAATCGAAATTCAGTGCTTAGAGAAAAGAGTAAATAACAAGTTGATCGAAACTGATTGGCTAAATATGTTGGTGGATAAGGGTGAAAACAAAGTAACTTCAATCAAGCAGACCAAGTAGGATTTTGCAGCTGCATACCTGATCAAATTTGCACTGTTATGTTACTGACGGGGATGCAAATTGAAAACACAAATAATAGCTATCGACTAAAACAGATATAACCTTCGACTGGCTTGAAAGCTAACCTTTTACCTCATGAACGAAAAACGATACGATTCTGACACTTACGACTGATCGTGAACGAAAATTAACATTTCCGTGTACTCTGCTGACTTCCCTTTGAATGTAGCATCTGACGTGCAGTTTGCATATAGCATACATATCTCCTGAATGTACAGTATGTTACTGTAATCGGATAAAACAGCGAACCTTTGATGATGAAGAGTATGAATGTCTGACCCTCGTACGTTTTCACTGTGAAACAATATGCTAGGACCATTTTCTCATTCCAAGTTCACTTCTCTGTCCTTACGTGGTATTTCCCCCTTCACGCCTCAAATATGGTAAAAATGAAATATACGGTAGGCTTTAGAAATATTTCTCCGAGGCCAATATAATTTCCTCAGGCTTTTACCGTACGGTTTCTCACCATGGAAACTCATGTTCAGTTTCAGCGTAGTTCACACAGGATATGTGGCGGCAGTCACAGTGTACTAAATATCTACTCTTCTGGGTACTTTCTTTCTCCTACCAATTATAATTCTACCAGCGCTCCAGACTCCTTCATAGAAACAGAGCCGTAACATAGGTCCACTTAACACTTCAGATTCAAGGCACTCTCTTTCCTTCCTCTCCTGAAAATACGTAGAAGATGACAATAAAACTCCCACTGTAAAACAGGCTTTGAGGAAGCCACAACGAAGTGACTCCTAGCCTGTTGGTGTATTTCTGTCCATTACGAAATTCGACTGTAACGACTCACACAGATTTTCGATCTGAATTCCATGGACAATTTCATTCTACTGCTTAAAGACTGAAGAAAATTTGTTCATACTTTTACTTTAAATTATGATATAAATGGAATTAAACAATAAACACAACAATATTTTTCTTTTTGTTAATTGAAATGAACTTTGAAGAAAAGAAGTCAGGAAAAGTATATATAACTTTACACTGAGGTGGTTTGGGATATTTGCATTCCGGACTGTCCTCAATTGCTCATATCATATTATCAACTGGGATTGCACTATTTCCTTCTATTCCCAATTTGTACACAGGCCGATATTATAGCATGTTTTACTGCAATTACGTTATGTTCTTATATTTCTTATTACTATACATCTAATGATTTCTTTAAACTTATTGACCATATACACCATATTGACCATATACGCCCATTTCCTCAAAATTTCAGTTCAACGATATCTTTTCTAAATTAGAATTTAAAAAATATTTTTACAGAATTTATAGGGATATCCATAACCTACCCATATACCAAATTTCTTATTCCTAAACATAAAAGTACTTAATAAATTATATAATTGCAATTTTTATTTTCCGTAATTATGCATAATTTAATAACAGGAAAAATATCCCTAAGTAGAAAGGTGCGGTAATTCACCGCACGAAGTATATGTCACTAAATATGACGTCACATAACATCAAGTTTCCATCTACAATACGTGGTTCCATATGTCATTATGTCATTATAAGTAATAGCAATAAATATTGAGTATTAGAACTATGAGTTACTGCGCTAAGTATTCTTCGTGCAAAATTCATCTTGCCTTCAAAGTTTCATCTGGTCGAAAAATTACACTAAGTAAATGTCACTACAATATGTATTTCTGTCTTAATTTCCTGGAAAGCAAACCAAATCTCCTTTGCACTACATTTTTTTCTACCATCTGTGGCTTATTTGTCACTTTTGCATTTTTCGTAATTATCTCGAAAAAATATACATATATTCATAAGAAATGTGTTTTGATTTTCTATTTAAATTTTATTTGAAACATTTTTTTATTCCATTCGTAATTTAGTGAGATATCATAAAAGTATTGAGGGCTTCACCTAACGTGCCTTATCTCATCGCCCAATATTGCAAAAACATGGAAATTCCTTTTAAAGATTTTCACGAAGTCTGTAACTTAAAATTTCTACTCAAAACCCTTCAACTAGACCCGAACTGTTCATTCGAAAACACAAACGGTCTGACAGACGGAAGACAAATCGTTAAGAACGTGGTAGTCGCTTTTCGAAAATTTGCGATCGCACCGAAAAAGGCAACGATATGAGAGTTCAAAAGTACAATATTTTCTTAACCCGATATGAGTTATAACAACACGTTTTATAAATAACCTTTATTAACATATATCTTGAGATAAAACGTTATAGAAACTTGCAACACGCATTTTTGTCCACCCATTTAATGGTTTATTCCGAGTGGTTAGTTTTCATTATATTCAGTCTTGATTCATCATACTGGCCCGCAGGAATGGTATACATTGACCAATTAAACATTTTCACAATGGTACAAGTTATTTCGTACGTATATATCTAATAAACTCTATACATCTAAATTCATTACGAGTCATAGTGCAGATGTATCCCTATTCCATGGCTCAATTGCCCTTACTGAACCAAGGCTTCCTCATTATCGGAGCTTCACCATCACAGACACACCGCACTTGGTAGGAGTCCTCTTGACGAGTGATCGACCGAATGCAGAGACCTCCACTTGACAACACACAACATTTACAAGAGAAAGACTTCCATGCTACTGCAGGTTTCGAAACTGCAATCCACGCAAGCGAGCAGCCGTAGACCCAGACCTTAGGACCGCGCGGACACTGGGGTCAGCTGAATCTCTGTAAATCCATACAAAACTGTTTACCCGCGATATACCAGTTTCGCACTTCGGCCAGTTACCGCATATGGGGACTCAGGTACTTGGTAATTTCCACAGTATTCCCAGTATATAAACGTACCTTAGAAGCAGCCTGTTTTCAAGCAGGACAGGGGGTCAGTGCTTAATTATTTGAGAGTCACTGACTGGTGTATGGTTATTACATCGTTCCATTTGCAAATTTATGAGAATTGCATTTTTTTTTAAAAAAAAGTATTAAATTATGATATTAATAGATTTATTTTATCAAATTTTAAGTACAACAAGGTAAAGTACACGTCTTCTTATGTCGTATGTTAATAAGTACAGTTCTCCTGTTAGATTTAAGAGCATTCTTTCCGAAGTTGTTTAGGTGTTGGTTATTTTTGTATTTGGGGACATGTTGTGTATTCAGACCGCTTCCCTTTAAAATACATAGACAGATGCGAGAAATAATCGTATTTCTTTTAACAGAAATAACAAGCAATAAACATTTTGTAATAAAAGGAGCGACTTCCTTTGCAATAATCACACGGAATGTGTGTTTGTACGTAAAGAAACATGTGTGTGTGTTTATACACTTATATACACACACAGATACAAAAAGATAAATTCTGCCCTAGAACAGACCGCGAAGACCTACAGAGGGAGTAGAGGTATAGCTATACGCTTTCTTCAACCTAGACGCTAGATGGGGTGGGTGGTCAAAACCACACCCCGGCCGCTTTACCCCCAGGAAAGACCCGGTAACCATTGTAATATATACATATATATAGCTTCTGTTCACATTTTTATTAATGAAATTCACTTAAATCATATTTAAAGATATTCGACTTCTTCTAAATACACTTCATCTCCACTACAGAGTCCTGTGGGTGAATATTATGGATGGACAAAACCGCTGTTTATTGTGATTATTATCCACTCCGTCGGAAATGTGGATTTTTTGTATGTTCATTCAAATAATATACTAGCATGACCACTATAATTTAAAAGGTTAAATTATATTTACGACAACACATAAAATGCAGCCTGAATACGGCAGTGTATTTGAGATCAATTTTCTAAATTCGAAATGATAGACGAAGGTTAAGTATGCAGTAACAGTACTGAAAGTTTAAATGTCAGTGGCAGCCTATACACGCCGCATGCTGTAACAGTTATAAATTCTTCACTCTGCCCATACAGTTTATAAATGTATATCGTTTGCTTCTTCCATGAAATAAAAAACCTTGACTTTGCTGGTCTTTTTAAAGGAGACGAAATTTTTCTGTGAGACAGTTATTTAATTGTTGTGTAATTTGGATGAATTATTATCTTCAAAGTTGTCATTAAAATCACGTGTTCATAATACCCTTTTTATAAAGGCTTCTGACAGAGTGGTTCTAAGAAAATAGGCACCGAAAGAGAAATAATGAATTGTTATCTCATTAGAAGTCGTTTTTGAATGATATTTATGTTGATCCACCTGTCACTGAACCATAGGGCGACGTCAGGTTAAGAACGAATAGGATTACTTCCAAATATTAACTAAAACCGTGTATGGTCGAAGGAAAAGACGCCAATAACCGACAGGCTGTGGCCATAAGTATAATTTTGGATGCGGCAATGATCAACAACCAAACACAATATCATCCTCTTAAACTGTAAACAAAATATTTTATGAAGTACTGCCTCTACTGACATAATTAAGGCTTAACAAATGTAGCCTAACGTATTGCCGTAAATGACTACAAACCTTTATTCAGCTTGAGGCTAAAACTCCCCGTAATGCCGGATGATACCAATGACAAACACTGAAATAACGAGGCGGTTTAAAGCGTAGACTGCAAATCAGTTTGACTGCGCAGTGTAATATATTTACGGTACTAGTTTGCACCAACTACTGAGATGGCACCTTCGAATTACACTTGCCACTTAATTGTGTATCTGTATTTCACTGGTATTTCTGTTTCGAGGTTGATTCTACAAAACGTATTATTTGATTATGTGAACTAACCAACGAAGCACACAGAGTTTCTCCCATGTTTAATGTCAATCTGTGTACAGCACAAGGCTGCCCAAAACGCGGCCTTGGGGGAAATTGTGTGAGGCCCCTGTCACCGGAATACTTTCATTAATACGATTTCACGAACATAATATAATGGGTCTACGGAACAAAGTATGGAAATATTATTCGAAGAGAAAATGTTAACAAAATACAACTCATCATTTTCGAGGCAGCACACAGAAAACTAACCATTTTTTGTGTTTTACCGGGTTTAGTACGGCCTACAAAGTTGTCATTCAACCGTACTCTTAGCGTGTGTATGCGCGCGCACACACACGCACATGTTTGTGCAGCCCTCAGGCGAGTCATGACGAATTATGTGGCCCTCTTGTGGCATGCAGTTGGCCAGCCCTACGTTAGAAGATGAACTATAATATTGTCGTTTATCAGGTTCTCGTGGTAGTGGCTATAATTATTAGGTCCGTTGATGGTGTGATATGACAACATGTGCTTGATTTATAGGCGTTAAAAGTGTTGGGGAAACTGCTGCCTCCGCAGTCTGGCAAGAAGTGCCTTTCTCCTGAATATGGAGGCAGCAGTTTCTTTCAAATCTCTGATTCCAATCTGGAAAAGTGTGCTCTTTCTACCCTGCAAAATATCCCCATATCTATTCTTGAAGAATTAATTCTGAACCACAGCTAAAAAGACTTGGTAAAAGAAGAAAAAGAATAAGTTGCATTATAAAAAAGTCTGTATATTGTATTTATATTAATAACTCAAAACATGTAGTTGTGAACGTGAGGGTGCAATGTGTTACTGTCTACAGTATAAGGGCATGCCAGTTATTGATGACAGTCTTAAATCCTGCGTTGAAAAGTGTTCATCACTTCATCAATCCAGTTCCTACATGCTTATCACTTCCGAAAGTGTATAGAAACCCCACATTATTTCCAGATACACTTGCTTTAGTTATTCCCCTACGACTGAGAACTACGAAGCAAGTAATCTCCTTGCATTGTGTGTGTTTCTTTAATATCGACTATGACAAGCTCAAGACATGCAGTAGGGGCGAAACCCTTGCAAAGAAACAGTACTGGAGGGAAGAAAGCAGGTCATTGCCTATCTAAAATCTAAGCCTTCAAACATGCATATGGCGTATTGGCACACTCTGATGTCAGATCAAATTCAGTCTGATCCTTTCCACGTCTTTGCCTGTGCAATTGGATTTAGGTCTCTCCTTCCACGCTCTGAATTGCAGAGCTCCCCTTAACAAGATGACAAGGTTGGCTGGCCAGCATGGGATTGATCGATAGACCCAATCACGTCGCACGATGAATCAAGAGTATATCAGTGGTTAAATCTTGGGTATTTCTTTATAAAACTGACATATCGGACACTCATCTTCCTGTTATACATTTTCTTAGAACTTCAGTAAGAGAAGATCCTCAGGTAATTCCACATTTTCAGGCCATAGTGTACATTAACAAAATATGCTTTACTCCATATCTGCAGGAGGAGCTTATCATATTTTGAAAATCTTTACACTGCGAAGCTACAAGTCTGCTAAAGTAGAAAGTCAGATCTCAGGTCATACAGTCACAATGAACTCTACAAATCTCGTTATTTCTTGATGATTAGGTAAAGAAACGCCGTTTCGAGAACAAAAGTGACCAAAGAGCATTTGCAGTGGAAAGGTTTTGTTCGTTACAAAATAGACTATACGAGTAACTAACACTGTGATATAGAAATTTAATAACTTGCTAGCTAGGTTCCTCGGGCTTCTATTATCTAGAAACTGCAGGTTCATAATTTGTAATTTAAATTGGGTTGTTAACTGAATTGCTTTGCAAATAGTGCTTCTTTCTTTTGCATGTTTCTGCTTGATTGAAGTAGGCATATGTTTGTATGTATTTATGTATGCAAACACGTATGTATGTACGTATGTATGTATGTACATATGTATGTATGTATGTATGTATGTATGTATGTATGTATGTATGTATGTATGTATGTATGTATGTATGTATGTATGTATGTATGTATGTATGTATGTATGTATGTAT
>Ga0123355_10013226_pt1 | contig 12829 bp, 13 predicted proteins | sample TergutEmb28metaG_3_FD_89872 | JGI IMG/M metagenome (GOLD analysis project Ga0123355, IMG submission 89872) | Embiratermes neotenicus P1 segment gut microbial communities from Petit-Saut dam, French Guiana - Emb289 P1 | ecosystem: Host-associated > Arthropoda: Insects > Digestive system > Gut ...
CCGGTACATGATGTTTCCGCATCTTCTTCGAATTTTTTCCTTGTGTGCCTTTGGGCACACTGCGTCAAAAATATCTCGAACCTGCGAAAAATCAGGCTCGCAAATCTGTGCATTCTTATAGTGAGAACACGCCCTAGTACAGGATTGTGCTGTAGCATTATAGTCATTCCCGCAACCGTTCAACTAACGTAGTCTTATTAACCTTGCCATACGCAATAAGCGGCGTGCAAACACAAACCGTCGCAATCAATATCCCGGCAATTGCAAAAAGCAGAAACGGATACTGGAAATTGTACGCGCCAGTCCCGTCGTTGTTATAAATAAAATTGAACAGGCTAATGGCGATAAAATTACCAAGTGTCGCCGCGGCTACTAAAACCACTGCCGCATATCCAGTACCCTCAAAAACAAGCATGTTGCGTATCTGCTTGCGGGTCATGCCGATACTTTCCATTGCGGCAAGCTCTTTTTTGCGTGCCATAATACCCACCGACATCACATTAATAAAATTCAACAACCCTGTAAGGCCTATTACCCCGGCAACCGACCCGCCAATGGTCCAAAAAAACAATTGCATACTTTGTACACCAACCCGCTCTATCAACCGTGCGCCAAATAAAATTTCGTCGTCGTGGGCGGTTAGGGCTTCTAGTTCCGCCAATGCTAAATGTTCGTACTCTTCGTAAACGCGAATGTCGACTTGATATACGAAGGTCATTGCGTGTTCTTCCAAAAACGGCCTTGCCACAATAATAGCCGGCGCGGCAGAAAATTTAAAATTGCGAATATCCGCAAACAACCGTGAAGATATCCCTGCTATTTCAAAATCGAACACCCCGCCCGACAATTCCAGCTCAATATTATAAATACCATCCAGTAGTTGTGGGTGTCTGTTTGACGAAAACAAAGCAGCTTCGCCACGGGCAAAAGCATCAATATCAATTGGCGGGTTAAAAAGATGCTGTGCGGCGTAAACGTCGTACACGCATACGCCATAAACAGATGTGCCAAAATTTTGACGCAGTGTATCGGGCGTTGTCTGTTCGTTAACCCATGCGGCATGTTCTGTGGCGGTCATTCGCCTGGTAACACCATCGACTGTTATGTGCATTATATGAAAATCGTACGTTCCGCGTGCGTAAGGTATAAACGCGTAATCAAATGTCAAAATCCCACCCGCGCGAGTTACATAACGTTTTGACATAAACCCAGGCAATGCTTCCAAGCGGCGGAAATACACCTCGTCTATTCGTCCGGTGATATCTTCAAACGTAGGCGGTATAAAGCGTCCTTCAAATGGTGAAAAATGCCCGCCAGACATGGTGCCTGCTCGCGGCCAATTCCTTATAATAAAATTATTTTCGGCAAACATTCCATCCAGATATTGCTCCGCGTCCATGCTTGATGTAATTACGGCAACAGTCATAAACAAAACAGAGCTAAAAAATAAACTTAAAAAAACCGAAACCATACGCCTTTTATTGCGGAAGAAAATATTTCGCAAAGCCATTAAAAAAGGCTTGCCACGGGTTGGGAAGAGTGCGCGTTTTTTCGTTAGCTCTTGCTCGCTATAGCGCGTAGCCTCAATCGGGGATATGCGTGCCGCTTTTTTCGCAGGAGAAAGTGAGCCCAAAAGCGTGGTTAGCACCGCCAAAATTGCCGCGCTAATAAAAATAACAGCCGAAAGCGATACCACAAGCGTCATTTGCACCCCAAGTATTTGCAACACAAGCGGCACAAAAACAATAGACCCGAGTGCCGCCAGCCCCACGCCTAGGGGTACTGCCACAATACATAACAAAACAGCCTGCACCAGCACAATACGGTATATCTGCCTTGGGGTAGTACCTACACTTTTTAGCAACCCAAACAAGCGGATATCGCTTGCAACGGAAATGTTTAGGATATTATAAATCAGCAAAAATCCTGTAAGCATTAGCAGAAAAATTAGCACGGCGATAATAGCCATTATTGCAACGGGCGAACCTGCATTAAAGTCAGAAGTGGTAGTGACAAAAAACTGTCGGTACAAACCATTTTGCATTCGCATAATACTATCATTGTTGTTGTTTGCAAAAATAACAGACGCGCTTGTGGATGAAATAGCATACTCGCCAAGTGCATGCAAAAAAGCGGCAGAAACAGGCACACCCAAAGGTTCGTGCCATGGTGCTGCCGCAAGGCTTGTGTAATATCCTGTTAGCCGAAACACCGCTTGGTGCTCTTGGTCGTTTGCTGTCCAAAAATTTATGGTAACATCCATGCCCAGCACAGGTTCATCTATGTCAAGTTGAAATAAAAACCTGCGCGATAGCATTATTTCGTTTATTTCACGCGGGGGCCGGCCGCGCACGTCAAGCAAAGCGGGTAGTTTGTGATAATGCCAGTACACATCGTCGTAGTAGACTAATGTAAACGCGTCGGCAAAAAACACAACATCTGCGGCTCGTGTTGCCAAACCAACGGATTCAACAAAATGCATATCCTGCAATTGACTGACGGCACGTTCGGAGATGCCAACCACACGCGCATGACCCGCCGTGCCGCTCAGTTGCAGGTTTTGTAAATTTAGCGTGTCAAGAAAACTCATTGCCACGCTAAGGGATGAGGCTATCATAAAAGTGGTAATAAAAATTGCCACAAAAATAAGCAAGTTGCGTTTAAAATTAGATTTAAAAATGCGGATTGCCAGGGATTTATTATTCATATATTTTCCCATCCTCGATACGAATAACGCGGTCGGCGACGCGGCTAATGTTATCGTTATGCGTGATAACAACCATCGTCTGCTTAAAACGTGCAGACGTAGATTTTAGCAGGTCAAGCACATCGCGACCAGTGCGGCTGTCCAGGTTGCCCGTGGGTTCGTCGGCTAGAATAACCGCGGGCTTGGCCGCCAAGGCACGCGCAATAGCCACCCGCTGCTGTTGCCCGCCGGATAGCTGATTTGGCATGGCGTGTTTCTTGTCTGCGATACCCAGCACATCCAAGAGTTCATCTACAAAGGCGCGGTCGGGCTTGTTCTTGTCAAGCTCTATGGGTAGCACAATATTCTCGTACACACTCAAAATAGGCACAAGATTATAACTTTGGAATACAAAGCCAATATTGCGCCGGCGAAATTTCGTTAGTTCGTTTTCGTCCATGTCAAAAATTTCGTTTCCGTTTATTATTACCTCACCCTCAGTAGGTCTGTCCAGCCCGCCAAGCATATGTAATAGGGTACTTTTGCCCGAGCCGGATGTGCCCACTACGGCAACAAATTCGCCCGCGGCTATTTCAATATCTACGCCGTCAAGTGCGCGTACTGTGTTAGAGTCTGTGATGTAGTGCTTCGCCAGGTTTTTGGCAATTAATATAGGCATGTGATTCCTCCCTAAGGATATTTTGCAATACTCACTCCGCAAGACCATAGCGGCTATTGCTACAGCAAACATAGTCGCAAATTTTTTTCACGCTGTCAAGGGTATTGCCCATTGCCACGCCAGGAGAAGCTTACGACGGAGTGCGCTAGCTATACATCAGATGGTGACTCACAGTCACCATCTGATATTTTTATGCTTCTGTCATTTTGTACGCTATCACGCTTATAGTCACATAAACTAAAAACCGTCCAATGTAACTTGTAATTTTTCCGCACTACTTCGTCAGTTCCTCCTAGCGTACCTTTGGGTACGCGTCGTCGTCGCTTCCTCGTATTGCGTCAAATTACTGCGTTACATTAGACGGTTTTCAGTTTACATGACTATAACTCGCCAACTGTCTTCCTCAGAAGGATAGGAATTCCGCTTTATGCCGTTAAATATTTCTCCAAAAGCGTGCATATCTCTGACAAATATTTACTTTCCAACTCCCCAAAACGGTTAAGAAGTGGGCTGTCTACATCCAGCACACCAAAGGGTTCGCTGTTTTTGTAAATGGGGATAACTATTTCCGACCGTGACGCGCTGTCGCAGGCAATATGCCCTGGGAACTTTGACACATCTTCTACCAGTTGGGTTTTCCCCTGTGCTATGGCTGTGCCACACACTCCCTTGCCTACTTGGATATTAATACAAGCGGGCAGACCTTGGAAGGGACCAAGTACAAGTTCGCCGTTCTTCATAGTGTAAAAACCTACCCAATTTATGCCGTCCATGTAGCCATTAATTACGGCAGACAGGTTGGCAAGGGCGGCTACGATATCGCTGGTATCGTCTAAAACGCGCTTTGCCATATAGGACATAAGCTGATAGTTTTTTTCAAGGTCGGGTTGTCTTTTTACTTGATACATAGGGCTAGCTCCTTTTCTGTTTGGTGGGAGTATATCATATTCTATCAACCAGGCGCGATTGTTTCGCGCCTGGTTGTGCTATAGCCATAGGAACGCAAAACCGTCCATTCTTGTTTGCAATTTTTGCACAGTTTTATATCCCTGTGACTATATATAGGAGTTTTCTACCCCTCTGCCCGTTTAATTGCCTGCATTGCTAAAAACAATGCAACAATTGTTATCACGACTGATATCAATAAATTCGCAATCAAATAATCCGGGTAAACACCAATGCTAATTAGCAACGCAAAACCAAGCAAATTGGTAGGAACGTAAACCCCTATAGTTGGTACCGCTGCCAATAACAGCAACCCAAAGTACGCGCCAATGCCCATTCCCGCGCTGGCTGGCGTGCTTTTTGTAAGCGACGAGCACAGGATAATTATTGCAAGTACCATCATGGCTCCTGCGCTAAATGTTAGCGATCCTGCTAAGACGTCACCAAAACTACCGGCTTCATCAAATAAAATTAGGGTGTATACATATGAAATAACTGCCGACGAGACTGTAATAACGGTTGTAATAATTGTTGCCATGGTAAATTTGGCAAGTATAAAGCTTGCAAACCCAAGCCCCTTCGAGAACATTAGGCTGGCGGTGCCGCTCTTTATTTCCCGCTGAACGGTGCCCATGTACATAAACAGCAACACAAACATGCCCATTAGGGAAAGGTTTTCGTAAAACTGGGAATAGCTGTCGGCCCATGTAGGTGGCGGCAGAACATCGGCAATTGCTGCCACAGTTTCGTCCCCGGCGGCGATAAACCCAAACAATTCAGCAATATATCGCGCAAGCAATGCGCTTGTTACCGCAAAAAGTATAAACACGCAAGCAATTACCAAAATACGTTTGGTGCGCATGTTTTCCATAAATTCTTTACGCAGAAAAGTTATATAATTAGACATTTAAAATCTCCTTTGACGACAGCATAAAATTAAACATATGAAATCTCCTTATAGAAAATTTCTTCAAGCGAAGGCGAGTGGGCGGCAAAGCTTTCCACCGTTAAATTATTTGTGTGAACTATGGCAGTGGTTTCGCGGCTAAGTGCCTCTATCTGCCCATCTTTTGCGGTTAGCGCAACCTCGAGAGGGATTTCTAATGCCTGCGCATCCAAGCCTGCACTTTGGGCCTTGTCGTAAAAAAGACGGGCTTCGCTTTCTTGGTAAAAGCGGATTTTAGCAGTATTTTCGGAATGTCTGCGACGCAAACTGTCCATATTTTCCTGTGTCACAATTTTTCCTTTCTCGATAATGAGAATATAGTCACATGTGTTCTCGATGTCGGCTAAGATGTGAGTGGAAAAAATAACAGTTGTGCCTTTTAGGGACTGGATAATCTCTGCAACATCCTTGCGTCCCATAGGGTCTAGGGCAGACATTGGTTCGTCCATAAAAATAATTTGGGGGCGGTTTATCATTGCCTGGGCAATACCAAGGCGTTGCCGCATCCCGCGGGAATAGCCGGATATAGGCGCGCGAGTCTTGTCAAGCCCCACCGTTTTAAGCAGCGATTTTACACGTTGTTTTGCCTCACCCGGCGGGATTTTACATATGCGGGCACAAAGTGTTAGAAACTCTTCTCCCTTCATATAACCATAAAAATTTGGTACGTCTGGCAAATAACCAAACACGGCAGAATTTTGACCGCCAAAACTTTGCGCTTGCCCAACTAAGTGAATTGTGCCCGCCGTAGGTCGTATAAGGCCAACCAACATTTTTAAAGTGGTTGTTTTGCCTGCACCATTTTTACCCAAAAAGCCGCAGCAACAACCTTCCGGCACTTGAATATTAACGTCATTTACGGCATGGGTGGTTTTATAGTGCTTCCGCAGGTCTTGTGTTTGTACCGCTAAGTTCATTGTTGACCTCTTTCTGCTGCCTCTTCTAATTCTGCTGCTTTTTTATCCAACATGCTGCTGCCAACGGCAAAGTACACAATTGGCCCAATTGTGCTTACAAAAACGATAATCAAAATCCAAAGCAGTTTGTCGCTTGCAGGAACTTCTTTTCTGATAGCACTTACTAACGCGGTTACAAATAAAATAAATTGAACAATTGCAATTGGAATCAAAACTAAAATTAGTGTGCTTGAAATTTCAAAAGTATCAGTTAATACATACATGTTAAAGTCTCCTTTTTATATTATTTTTTTGGTGGGGTAATTATTGTGCATAAGTTACGCAGTTCACGCTCGGGCGTTTTTTCGTTTTGCACAAGGGGCATGATAATTTCGTTTATTTTTATCATGGCTTCGTGTAGCTCTGCGGTTGTGGCGTAGATTGGAGCAGTGGAAAAACCTGTGCCGTCGTTTATTATGTCTAAATTAGCGGACTCGCAGTAGCTTCTGTACTCGCTAATAACACCTGTTATATATTGAAGAAACAGCTGCATGTAACCCTCGCCGTCGTTTTCCGTAACAATTCGTTCGACATCTGCCGTCCATGTGTTATTTATAGAGTAGGATTTTTCTACTACGCCGCGTATGCGCCGCTCGCCGGCAACCATTATTATGCCGCCATCCAACATTGCTTTTAAGTGCCTATACAATGTTGGCTGAGAAATTTCCGGGAATTTCTCTAACAGCTTTTTGGCTGTTGATTGTTCGTTTTTAACAATTTCGAAAAAAATTTGTGCACGAGTTGGATTTATAAGATGCTCGATCTGATTCATTTGTCACCTCCTTTTGGGCGGGGCTAATGTTGTCTGTACGCGATAACATTATCAATGTGCGTGAATATTATCATGTTAGACAATATATGTCAACAGGAATTTGAAAAACATCTCATACTATAGTCACAGGAATGTAAAACTGTCCAATTGTTGCGCAGCAATTTTTGTGCAATACAAGGAAACTGTGACGCGGCGCACCAGAGGGTGCGCAAGGAGCAGTTGACGCAGTAGTGTGCACAAATTGCAAGCAAGAATGGACGGTTTTGCGTTCCTGTGACTATATAGCTGGAATGCGTTTGCCGTGGGAAAAAACAACCCCCAACGAAAGTCTGTTTTTCTAGACCTTGTTGGGGGTTTATGGCATATAGTCACTTAAACTAAAACCGTCCGGTATAACGCCTCATAGTTTTATTGCGTTATCACATTTTGCCCTGAAATTTGGCATATCCATTGCACGCCCGCGATTAGAGACGCTTAGTGCCGACAAGATCCCCACTGCCGTCCATTCGCAGGCATCGAAAACATTTATTTCAGGTTCTTTTATTCCACGTATGGCATCCAAAAAATCTTGTAAAATATAGTAGTCGCCACCATCATGGCCGGATCTTTTTGCGTTCTCGGATATTGTTTTGTAACGCTCGGGCAAGTAGTGGTTGTAGTTAGATAGCGGCTCCCACTGTGCATTGTCAATGTCTTCGCCTTCCTTAACAAAATATACCATATGGTTGCCATGGGTGCGCGGCGATTCATACACGCCTTTTGTCCCTTGCAATGTGTGGTTAGCCATTGCGTGAGGGCGGTTGGATACACAGTCTACACGAATGCGGATTAACTTTCCCGATTTCATTTGCAGCAATGCAACAGAGGTGTCTTCCTGTTTGTACTGTTTTTGCGTGTGCCAACCACAGCCAAGGGCAACAATAAAATCTATACTGTCATCGCCAAACCATTTCATAACGGGCCCCAGCGAGTGGGTGGGATAAAACAGCCCTCTTACACCCCACTGCCACCAACGACGCCAGGATGGAGTGCCGTCCGGATATGTCATATGATTAGAAATATTATGCAAATATTCGCCTTCGGCATAGTAAGGGTCGCCAAATAGCCCTGCTTTACGCATGCTAAGTACTTGCTGCACCACGGGTGTGTATATATAATTTTCTGCCATCATATAAACTTTTTTTGTGTTTTGTACTTCTTCTGCCAGCCAAAACAGCTCGTCCATGGAAACCCCTGCTGTAACTTCGCATAAAACATGTTTACCTGCGTGCATGGCCTGTATGCTTTGCTGTACATGCAATTGCATGGGCGTTGCAATTATAACGGCATCTATGTCCGACATAAGCATATCTTCATAAATGCGAAATTTGTTTGGGATGTTATATTTTTCTGCTGCTTCGTTAATAACATCCTCGTTTATGTCGCAGATTGCTGTAACTTTTGCATATTCAACGTCTGCGAAAGCGTGCATTACAGATAAACCTCTACCACCTACAATACCAACTTTAATATACATGATTACCTCCTGTTTATCTGGGTGTGTTTCGACTATAAAAATGTGTGGATGAGACACTAGGTCACCTGTAGAATTTTCCCCCATCTACTTTCCATTTCTGCATCCTTTATTTCCGGCGCAAAGCCTATTCGCAAATATGTTTTTATTGCTGGAATGCGCCAGTCATCTGTTTGCAATATGATTCTTTTCTTGCCATCATCCAACATTTTTTGCACGGCATACATATTAAGCGGTGCGGCAAGACCCTTTCCTTGGTAGCTTTTTTCTATGGCCACCATGTGAATGCAGCCCGTGTTACTATCGCTTGTATGCTGATATGTGACGGTACCGGCAATATCGCCGGAAGGAGAAATAAGAAAGTAGATGTTTTCCGGCTTTACGGTTGGATCTTCCAGCATTTTTGTCGCAAATACAGCCTGGCTAATCTCTTCTATTCCCAGGCCGCCTTCGATACAGCATTTGCACCAGCCAACGCCATCGCCAGGCTTGTATGATCGTATAGAATACCCGTCCGGAAGCTGTATGGGGGTGCATTTTTCGTTACCTCGTGACATTTTTAACTGTTCCATATTCGCCTCTTTCCTATGCTTGTGGAACAATTATACCATGAAAAAGAGGTGGTTCGCCTTTATTATAGTCACAGGAATGTAATTCTCCTAACAAAATAAATTTGAGATATTAACAAAAACGTAGCTCTTACACCATGCAGTATAGGTTGCGTTTTTTTAGAACTTAACTTTGGTGTGTTCGATAATTCTATTGCACCACCTTTTCGGTGGAAATTGCACTATGCGTCGTCGCATAAAGCCTTATGTGCCTTTGGGTGCATGCGGCTTTCCGCTTCTAGCCTGGCACAATTTTTACTCGAAAATTCGGCACAAGCGAATTACCGGACACACCCTTACAGTTTCCGCAATTTTAATATTTTTTTTATTTTACTCGTTGACAAAGCCAAGTAGGCATGTTACTATTAGGCATATCATTACTAAAAGACATATTTCGAAAGGAGATGTATCGATGAGCAGCCAGCAAAACTTAAACACAATGCAAGCCCTAACACCGGTACGTAGTGCATGGAGCGTAGTAGCAAACATCCTTATGTTAGTAGGAGGAATAATTATTGCCGTAGGCGCGTTTTTGTTAATTCTGGCTCTTGTTATTCCATCGGCAGTAGCAACGTTTGCCCTAGTGATATCTGGGCTGTCGGTAATGTTACCAGGAGTGGTTCTGCTATTTGTGGCGGCTGGTTTTCGCAGTTACGTAAACAAGAAGCAAAACGAACTTGAAGCACTAAAACGTGAAGGTGACAGCTTTAAAGCCGAAATTTTAGGGCTGCACCGGTACCCTGGTGTTCACCTGGGATACCAAACTGCCGTATACGTAGAATGTTCGTTCACAAACAGGGACGGCACAATAAATTATGTAAAAAGCCAACCCCTTGTGCACGGCAAGGACTACTGTGCAAAAGGCTACACCGCATGGGTGTATGTAAACCGCTTTAACCCTCAGGAGTACGCAGTGGAAGTGCTCAATTCCAATATCTACGAAGATGGTGACCGACAATGGATAAACTAATCTTGGGACTGCTGATGCTAAACAGGCTTACGGTGTACGAAATCCGTATGATTATCCAAAAGAATTTCTTTGGTGTTTGCAGCGACAGCATGGGTAGTATCCAGGCCGCAATAAAAAAATTATTGGCGGGCGAGATGGTCGAGTTCGAGGAATATGTAGAAAAAAGCGTTAACAAAAAACGATATTCCATCACGGCAAAGGGGCGCGAGGCGTTTCAGGGCTGGGTAGAAACCCCCGCGGAGCTTTCTTCTGCAACCAACATGGAGCTTGGCAAGTTGTTGTTTATGGGGCTAATGCCGACGGAAAAATGCAACAAAGTTATCGCCCAAATTATTGCCGACGAGGAGAGGGAACTGGAGCAACATTTGGTATTGCAGGAGTCGATAAAAGAAATATCAATAGAAGAAGCATACAAAGCAATGCTTGCATACTGGGAAATGGATCCCGAGTATCACAAGGGTATACAGGACGCGATAGGAAGTACCAACGATATAACCAATATAGACGGCATTGTGCGGTTCCAGGAGTTAGCACTGCAGTACGGAATAGATTACATGAAATTTAATATCGAGTGGTTTAAAAAGTTAAAGGAGAGAACTTAAAATGTTAAAATTAGACGCTTACAAATTGAAATGGATTGCCATTATCGCTATGTTTTTTAACCACGCGGTAATCGCACTTTGGGACTTGTTCCCACATGCAACGCGCTTCCCGCTGTATGCGGTGGGCGGCATCACCTTCCCGGTAATGGCGTATTTTGTGGTGGAAGGCTACAAGCACACACGCAGTCTTGGCAGGTATGTGTTGCGGATTTTGATAGTGGGATTAATCGCACTGCCATTTCATATTTTAGCACTTGGCGTGCCCCTTGGCGGTGGGAATCCATTTCTTTATCCATGGCTTAATATAATGTTTGCCATCGCACTTAGCATTGGCGTTTTGGTTATGTACGACAAAATAAAGTATCGCGCAATTTTTTGGATATTATTTGTGCTAATAATTGTACCGGTTTCGTTTTTATTCTTTGAATATTATTTTGCAGGTGTACTAATGGTGCTGTTGTTCCACATTATAAAAAACGAAACCGCAAGGCGCATTGTGCCGCCGGTTGTAAATGCCGTGCTATTTACGGTACTTGCGCTTATGGCGGGTTCAATGCCGGTACCGGAAGGTACAGAAGGTCTTATAGTCAACCCTGATTTGGCACCGGTTATGTTAACCTTTGGCATAGGCAGTTTAATTGCGGCGTATTTGCTTGCGGGCTACAATGGCCAGCGCGGTCGCAAAATGAAATGGTTGTTTTACGTGTTTTACCCGCTACATTTTGTCGTGCTTGCTGGAATTGCCCTTGCACTTGGGTATATCGACCTTAGTGTGTTTGGGATGTAAATCGTAGGGGCGGGCTCTTCAAGTATGACTATAGTTAAGGAGATATCGAAATGGACCAAATAATCACCGTTTCAAACCTAACAAAAGCTTTTAAAGACAACAAAGTCCTAAAAGGCGTAAACTTTCACGTACGCAAGGGTAGCATCTTCGCGCTGCTAGGTTCAAACGGCGCGGGTAAAACCACCTGCGTAAAAATACTATCAACCCTAACAAAGGCTGACGGCGGTAGTGCCACCGTTTGCGGCTACGACGTTTTTAAACAACCCGACAACGTGCGGGATGTTATCAGTCTAACAGGCCAGTATGCCGCAGTGGACGAAGTGTTGACAGGACGAGAAAACTTGCGGCTTATGGGCGCGTTCCGGCACCTAAAAGATGCCAACCAACAAGCCGACAAATTCCTAAAAGCCGTTGACATGGAATTTGCCGCAGACAAACCCGTATCAACATATTCCGGCGGTATGCGTCGCAGGATAGACATTGCAATGAGCCTTATGGGCAACCCTCAAGTAATTTTCCTTGACGAGCCAACCACAGGTCTTGACCCACAAAGCCGAATAGCCCTATGGGATATGATAGCCGACCTTGCCGACAGTGGTACAACAATTCTATTGACCACCCAGTATCTAGAGGAAGCGGAATACCTTGCCGACCACATTGCCATACTGCACGAAGGGGTTATTATCAAAGAGGGTACCCCGGCAGAACTTAAAAAGATGCTGCCGATTGGCGAAATATCATTAGAGTTTGCAAATGCCGACGACTCTAAGCGGGCACAAGAGTTGCTAAAGGGTTACACATTTAAAGCTGGCCGCAAATCCATAGAGGTGGCCACAGACGGCACCACAAAACAGCTTGAAGACATTTTAAGCCTTGTAAACAATAGCGGCATTCCCGTTGCCCGCTTTACACAAAACCAACCATCATTGGAAGATGTATTCTTAACATTGATAGGCGAACGCGAATAATACAATTACTACAGTGCCTTCGGCACTGCCCGTAGCGCAGCGCAGCGAAGGAAGCGTAGCAGGGATTTATTATAAGGACAGTGAGTGCAACGAACGATTCCCGTCCTGAAAAAGGACAGTGAGTGCAACGAACGCTTCCCGTCCTGAAAAAGGACAGTGAGTGCAACGAACGCTTCCCGTCCTGACCTGCATAGCGGCGGGGTTTGGCAGACCCCAGCGAAGCTGGTGACGCAAAGCGTCAGGCCGCCCGGCCAACAAGCGAAGCTTGTGAGAGGGGGCAGAGCCCCATTGTAAATAGAAAGGCGAACGCGAATAATACAATTACTACAGTGCCTTCGGCACTGCCCGTAGCGCAGCGAAGGAAGCGTAGCAGGGATTTATTCCCTGCATAGCGGCG
>Ga0123355_10013227_pt1 | contig 12829 bp, 6 predicted proteins | sample TergutEmb28metaG_3_FD_89872 | JGI IMG/M metagenome (GOLD analysis project Ga0123355, IMG submission 89872) | Embiratermes neotenicus P1 segment gut microbial communities from Petit-Saut dam, French Guiana - Emb289 P1 | ecosystem: Host-associated > Arthropoda: Insects > Digestive system > Gut ...
AATGTGCCAGTTACAATTGCAGCATTAGGAACAATTAAGAAGGGATTAGATCAGAACCTTCAGTTGCTCCCAGGTCACCAACTGGCCACAGAGCTGCAGAAGGTCACACTAATGAGCACTGCATTCATAAAGTGCTGGGGGAAATCGCTTTGATCTCTTGTCGAGATCAGGACTTACCAGGAAACCACTACCTAATAATCAATAGGCAAAAAGAACTTTAACATAAAAGAGTAATAATAGTAGTAGTAGTAGTAGTAGTAGTAATAATAATAATAACAACAACAACAAATATTAAGAAGTACTCTTAGTATCATTATCTGATGACCCCATGAAAACACTGCATTCTATTTGTGTCCTGTCATATGCCATATTCAGGAAAAGAAATGTCATGTCATAAATGAAGATGTAAATGTTGGTACATTTCTCTCAGCCTTTCCACCTGTGATTCAGTCAAAAGGTAAAGCATTTTTGTCATTTTCAGTTTTGATATCATAAATGTCCATGCAGTGGTATTTTATTTAAAATAGGTGAATGAAACCACAGTGCTTCAAGTATTAATAATGCAATTTGTCTTACATGATGTACAAACTGATTTACAACTCAGAACAACCTAAAATATGAACTACTCACTGCCATCATTGCAATGACATGTTCTCAAGTTACAATGGTTAAAATTTAACAAGGGCACAACTGCTACACATAAAGTAAGGACAACACTCCCTTCTGAAACTCAACATCTTTCAATATATGACACAGTGTCAACTGGTAATTGGTTACCGACATTTCCAAGGAGACTAAAACTTCCATCTTATACAGTCACCCTGAAGATGGAGGCAGTGAGCTCTTCTGAAACGTTGGTATGTACCTACTTACCAATCAGTAAAGTGTCATGTACCATAAGACTCTGATCTTCACCAACAATGCTGTGAAAACCTTATTTCATCTATCTACATCAACTGACTGTGCATTACTCTACTGTCAATGGCAGATGGCTGTATGTTGCAGGATTTTTAATACCAATGCGATTGCCTGCCCCAACACAGCCAAGTCACATGCAGCCACCAGCTCTAATGTACTGGATAGGATCTAAAATTTCCCTAGGTGAACTTAAACATTAAGCTTACCCACTGATGTGGCACTACATCCAAAAAAAATGGAGACTGCAAACTTCAGAAGCTTGCTAAACCCATCAACTGTTCACCATCGAACCCAGTAACTGAGAAACGTCTTTCAGTATATAAGTGACGTTCTGAGGTTTTCATACCTGTGCCACTGAAGGTTAGTCTTCTAGGATGTGACACTTTGTCACTGGCTAAGTGACTCCAGATGCTATTAAGGACTGTAGCAGTGCTTCACCTTCAAGATGACCGTGGAGATGAGAACATTCTGATCCTCTTAATTGAAAGATGTATGTGAAAAAGGATCTCTGCTTCACTACTACTGTACTGACCTGTATCTATGATGAGACTGTTATCTAAGTTATACTAGGTAAGAATGAGGGCCTCTTAATATCAATGATTAAGATTCACACTGGCAACTTCAGTCATTTTAAAAGTTTTTATTTTGAAACTTAGTGGCAATTTGACAAGTGATTAACGTGTTTAAAGTAATCATTTGTCTGTGTACTGGATATAAAAATGTCACGTATTGTGATATATATGTAAGTCTGCAATAGCTCAAGTTAACCTTTACCTGACAGATCTAAATGCCAAGTGCATCTTGCACTGGGTTGCTTTTCTTGCTTGGCACGGACATTTTGAACCTCACAAAGACCAGCATATGGCATGCTAGGCCAATCACCAGTACTTTTCAGAGATAAGAATATGGTCACACAGGACAATAAAGGTTAATGTTATAATGGTGTCCTTGATAATAATTACTGTAAGTGATATACATCATGCATTAAGAGGCAGTAATTTCAGAGTGTTGTATTTTGATGGCCAATGTTTAAAAATGATTCAAGGCAGTGCCTGTGACACATTAAAATGACTTTTGCTTTGTGGTGCATGTCTTTCACATGTGTACGTTCTTGAGACAACTTTCTGCTACAATGAGATCACTGAACTATTTGTGTGATAGGCTTTAAACAGACTGCACAGTAACTAGGACATATAGTGAGAGGCACAGTGTGTCAAAGTGTGTACTCAAAATTAAAATCTTCTGAGATGTCAACTGGTAATCAGTTACTGACATTTCAGAGGAGTTGGTTGCCTCCCTCAGGATGGAAGCACCAAGCTGCACTGGAATGTTGCAACATACACGCCGATCTGCAGTGTCATATACCACAAGACTTATTTTCCAACAACACTGTGAAAACCTTCTTTACTAAGACATCTACTGAGCTCTATTGGCTGTGCATTACTCTATTGCTAATGACAGCTGGCTAAATGTTGCAGAATTTTAATATCAATGCAATTACCCACCCCAACACACACAAGTCAAATGCAGCCACCAGCTCTATGGTATTAGACAGGATCTAAAATTTCTGTGCTGTTACATGTCAGACACTTTCCCAGTGATGTGGCACTATGTCCCAGAACAGTGGAGACCTCAAACTTCAGCACATTAGTTGTTGGCCATCTAACCCTGTGACTAAGGAATGCCTTTCAATGCACATGTGAGATTTGAGCTATTCACAGCTGTGTCACTGAAGGTTACATACAGTCTTCCAGGATGTGACACTGTGCCACTTGTTGAGTAGATTCCAAAGTTTCAAAGCACTATAGTGCCTCCATCTGCAGATCATGCACTCCAGTGACCATAAACATGAACCACAATCATATGAAACATCAGCAACTACTCACCCAACAACACAGCATCACATCACAGAAGACCTGAGTCTTCCAATGTACAAATTATTGGAAACAGCTCAGAAGTCTGAAATATGGAGGTACAAACTATATCACTACCTTCATTAAAACTGCAATTAAAGTCCAATGCCAGTTTCCATCAGCATCATCCAATTAATATGCTGTGTTGCAGTTTCAATGATTGTAATATTTACACAAAGGCCCATTTAGGTCAAGAATTTACTGTACATTAGTCCTGTCAATGTCACATCCCTGATCACAAAGATTCTGTATTGCATCTCTGGCATTACACACACAAGGGCAGTGAAGAGAAACGAAACATACACAACAAAATTAAGGTACACAAAATATTGCAATGAACAATTTTTTACAGCAAATGGAACACTTGTTCAGCCTCTCCGGCATGTCGAGCACAAGCAGGTAATGTAACACCCTACTTACTCCTCATCTGGAACCTACCAGCTTCTTTGTATCTTATCCTGACATACAAGAAACTTTACATCTGTGGTAACTGATCAATAGGAGTTGCAAATCTGAAGTCCTCTGGAAAAAGCTTTGCAGCATGAGGGTACATTAATTTATAGGACTGGCGAATTGTCACATCAGCCACACCAGCAATATCACCAATTTCCTTCTGGCTGCGTTTGTCTTCAGAGGCCTGCAATCCAAAAGACAAATTGACAGTGAAAATGACAACAATAACAACAGAGCTTTTACAAAATGAACTAATTTCCTCTTGACAAGTAATAGCTACTCAGATCATTAACATACTCCATCCACATGAACCCAACACTAGTCCTTAGCCTGGGCCAAATGAATCAGGTCTGCATGTTCCTACCTCATGACTTCAGTACCCATTTTAATATTATATTCCAACCTATGCTCTGATCAAGCAAGTGTTTTCTCTCCTTCAGGCCTTCTTACCAAACCTTGTATGTGTTCCTCTCCTTTCCATGTATATCACCCACATAAAAAAAACTGGTAGGAAGTGCACATAGTAAGCTCCTCATTATGAAATTTGCTCCAGTCTCCTGCTACTCCCTCCCTTTTAGGCCCAAAACTCTCCTTGCCACCCCATTCTCAAACACTTCAATTACTGCTCTTCTCTAATGTGAGAAACCAAGTCTAACACACCTATAAAACAAAATGCCCAATTACAGATTTTTGTGTTTTCAGATAGCAGATGGAAAGACAAAAGACTAAACACTGAAAATTAGTATGCATTCCCCAGATTTAATCATATCCTCATTTTCTGTCATGAATGCCATTCTGACTAGTTAGCAGGCTATTGTTCCCGAATATCTGAAATTCACCACATTTACAAAGGATTTATTGGCTACATTTTTGTTACAATTTTGTTCTGCATTCAGTAATAACATCTGAATTCTTAGTTTCCCCTGCATTTACTTCTTGGTCAGACTCCTTACTTCTTACTAAAATATACTTCTAAACAGCAGAGTCCATCCTGAGAAGCTACCAGTTGCTCAGCTAGTCAAGAACCTTAAAACATTTAATGCTCCTCAATCCAGGTCACACCTTATTCCTCTAACATCCATCTCAGTATTATTTCCAATAGACCTCCAAGGTGGTGGCTATCATTCATGTTCTTCAACCAAAACTTTGTGTGTATTCCTCGTTTTGCTAATGTGTGCTATGTGCCCTGCCCACCTCATCCAGCATAATTTGATGCTCCTATATGAGATTTCTTCCTAATAATATGGGGTAAACCATAAAACTTTCCTCATACATGCCACGATGGCCCAAACTGGGAATAGATTTGCAGCTCCACACATTCCTAACCTCCACACTGCACATACTGACTGAAGAGTTTGCAGTTAACCTTCCCAGTGGCTGTACCCATCCTTTGCTTGTGTCCAGTAACTGATGTATTCCAATTAAAAATACATTTGGCTGAAGTGATGTCACATTCTGTGCACATAAGATATGGTCATTTTTTGTAGTGTTCTATGTGGTTAAAAGAACAAAATGTAGAACTGTCCGATAACATGCCAAGTAGGCAATGAGAGGAGGTACATGTATGGCTCTACCCATTCTTGAGCTAGGCTAGGCTAGAACGGGATGGGAGATGAATGCCACACAGTCGCTTCACCCCCTAGAAAGATCTAGCATCCATTGTACAGGGGGCTGGGTGGGTCTCAGCCAGTCTGCACAGGTACAAAAAGTTTCACCCCTCTCCCCAGGGGATTGAATACCAGACTGTCCAGCACCTAGCAAGTTGCTATAAGCAAACACAATCCCTGTACAGGCCTGGAAAGACCCTGAGGGTTCCAGAAGGCTGAGACTCCTAGATTTCAAGATAATTGGCACATGAAGGTAGTACGGTTGGCAGGCCAATGCACCAGCCACCTTTACACCCCCCCCAGGAAATAACCCTGGTAGTCATTTTTGTTAGAGGGTGAGTCGACCCCAGAGCCACAGTATGGCCAGAAGGGTTATGTCAATGACAAATACCAATGACACCATCAGGAACAGAACCCACGACCTTCTGGCTTGTAGGGCAGTGTCTCGACCAACTGTGCTACCATGTGCCCCTATCAAGTAGCTACAGTGACTACAAAATCCCATCCCTGTTATACGCCAACAGCACGTGGTGTTCCCAAGCAGTCACTATCTCAGTACTAACCACATACAAGGTTTCTTAACTGCAGTAGCTGGACAGGAACTGGAGCTGTCAACCTGGCATGGCCATTATCCTATGTGGTTACAGTTTTGCATAAGTTTGACCTCAATCTTCTTATAAATAAAACAAAAAAACTATGCCATACAGTGAGAGACCCATAATACAAAGCTGTAGCGTGTATATACCTATATATATACACATGCAGTCATGAACACAAACATTGCTGTGTTCATGACTGTACATACATATAGATATATACACGCTACAGCTTTGTATTATTGACCTAACACAATGGAGATGACATACTTTATGAAAGAGACCAATGTTTTTGACAGGATCTGTATGTATTCCCCTCACTGACATCACAGTGTTATAGCACTGTACCCACACTCTGCAGGTTGAGTACATTCTCTTGGGTAAAAACCTGCAGACGTATGTGAATGATCAGCCTCATGCCCTGGCCATTTCACCTCTGGGGAAGGCCCCAGTGCCCAGTGAATATAAGGCTAGATGGGACCTACATCCAGCATTGAATGGGACGCAAGCCACGAATCACCCAGCCCACAGCCCATTCACCACACACACACGCACACACACACTAGACTATCCCAGCCACAGCTATATCTGATAAGAATAGATCATCAAGCTCCTCTAACTGCCTCCGCTTAGGTCCAGATATTCCCCTCAACACACCCAGTCTCTATCCTTCCACTACCGTAAAGCCCACACAAAACAACAGGTAACAGTACAATTTTGTGTATTTCAATCTCCATATATTCAGACAGCAAAACAGGAAAACCAAATGATCTGAACTGAATTGTAGAACCCATCTGTCAAATTTTGGCCACTCCAATAAACTTTCCTTGTATGCACTTCTAATTTGTTATCACTCACAAATACCTGGACAATGCCACACTCTCTCAAGATCTATTTGCATTAGCAAAATGAGCCACCTACATTCAAGAAACAAATTGAAACATGTGAACCTGTTCACAGCTTTGTACGGTGGTTTCATGCATAAAACGTCAACAACATAACAGATGTGAAAGTAGTAGTCAGTGGGAATATCAAAGAATCAGTTTATCAAATTACTCATATCCATGACAGCATGCCAGATGCATACCTGTGAAGCCATGTATATTGCAGCCGCTGCAACTGAAATTGGTGAGCGACCAGGCACAATGTCCAGTTCCACTGCTTTCCGGGCAATGTGTGTAGCTGCACGCTGAACCATGTTGGGAAGACCTGTATCAAAGTGACAACAGAAGATTCTGTATTGGATTCTGGAGAAGACCCCCTTAAGATGAATGGTGCCATATACATCATGCTAATCTATTATATATGGCTGCAGTCATCTTCTGAAACTATATGGTAGCATAAAATACAGTGCCTTTTACTTCTTAAAGCCTTGCAATACACACAGTGGTTACCTCAGTTGCAGGTGCACTAAGTTTTGGCTGAAGTTTTAACCTGACAGTGTCAGTAGGTAACATATGGTAGCAAGAATAAGCCAACACAGAATAAACATTTAATGGGACTAAGAATACTGCCTTTATTGGATTATGTCATGCAGACTGGTTGAAACTTAACACACCAGATTACTATGCTTCCACTATCTTTACAGCAGAAAGTGAACCAAGGAGGCAAATTCACATTAAGATACAGAGACAGGAGGATAAGAGTCAGCGCTGTAACAAACCAGTGAGTAGCATGCCAGCAAGGTATGGAGCCTTAACAGCAGAAATAATATTGTGCATGTTGTCACTCCCTCCCAGTACAATACAGAGAGAAACTGCCCTATGCCTGGGCATGTCACAGTAGTCTCTTATCCATTGCCTGCAGTAATGCAGTGGACATGGCAGCATGGTGTTCTTCAAAGAGACACTTCCTGCAGCCCCTTGACAATTACTGTTTTCAGGGTGTCCTTTTCCTTCTCCCCTCTTCACCTACTTATCTTATTCCCTTTCCTTCCCCCATTCCCAGTCTCCCTCGATTAACCAGCTCTTCTCCAATCCTGCAGTTAAACAACAATAAGCTTTGTTGTTACTTGAAAAGGCAACCACTTTAGAGCACCTTGCACCACTTGCTTAAACCTTAGTACACCAGCATTCTGCAGTTTCCTTAATGGACTCACACCTCTTTGTACCAGCATCTCCCACTGCCTCACTCACAGTCATGTCCTGTCCTCCTATGCATGTATCTTAGTATGATTTTAACCAAACAAGAACCAACTCCAGGTTAGGACTACAACACAGTATAGAAGAGGGAGACGTAGCAGACACAGTACAAGGCATGGGATCCGTGGAGACTGGGACGGGGAATGAAAGCTGTAGGCGTTGTCACAGTCATGCTGTGATGAGTGTCCAGTGGTGGTGCCTGCGCAGGGTGCCATGCCAAGTAAAGTGTCCTGACAACATGAACGAACTGTGTGAAGGTGTCTAGATTAAGTACAGGATAGCAGGCAGAGAACACATAATTTGCAAGGTAGTAAGTGCACTCCACCTGGTGGTTGTGACATGTCTTCATGTAGGTTTGCATGAGTGTCAGTGTGTTGGTCAATGAAAGACACCATGGATATCATGTGACATGTGAGATGCATGTAGCACCATCCTGCAAAAGCACACTGTCCTACCAGCAGTCAATGACAATGGTTGTCCCTGGTTCAATCCATGTCCTGATGGAATTGGGGTAACAGGTCAGCAGTACAATCTGGTATGGGGACAAGAAAAATCCTCCCTGACAGGCACTCAATGCTGCTGTAACCCCATCTTCCCTTGTAGGGCTGGCCTGTATTGTATTTACATTTTCAGAAACTGACTTCAGAGTTCTCCTTGGTCCTGCCCAACCCTCCAATTTTCAGATATGTGCCTCATATGCATACCAGCAAAGCAGAAGTTTATCCAGGCTGAGATACTAGTCTGACGTATTCACAGCTTGAGCCCAACGGCACAAGCAAGTACTCTCTTGATGATGGCATATGTGGACAGCAGCACCTCAAGAAGTGTCAAATGGCTGCAGCTAAACCAAGACAAGTGTAAAATGCATCAGCAGCTGCACACAACCTTATGGCATATCCACTTGTACAGTCCGTCTTGTGGGGTGTGCTGCACCAAACTGTGTTGTAACTGCATGTATGACACTTCACATTCAGCCACAGAAGTCACACGTTTTAAAGAAAATGGAAGCCCGATTCGGAGAACAGGTACAGCAAAAATTTGTCAGTTGAGAAAACCCAGTGAACTGAATGGAGGGCAACAATGGGAACAATTGTGTACATGTGACAAATGTATCACAAGGCTCTGATATGTTGGAATACTTGCCTAACATCAGGAGTCATGTACACAGATCACAGAATGCTTTTTATGATACAGAACCGTTGTACACAAGGACACACTAGAATGCATACAGAGCCAAAACCCCTAATGATGTGGGTCATGCATGTGCAAAATGAAATGCAAAATGACAGTCAACCACACACAAAATTCAGAGGACAGTGATGGGAACACATCTGCTACGCACAGCACGTGTGGCCACTTGGGAACAAGCATTCAGCACGATGCAGATGCAAAGGGGTGCATCTAGCGGACACACAACAACAACAACAACAACAGCAACAACAGCAGCAACAGCAGTAGCAACATCATCATCATCATCAACAAAAACAAAACAACAACAACAACAACAACAACAACTGTTCATATCTATGGTGACATGAGCACTCTGTTACCATACAATGGACACACTGTGGTTCTAGCAAACTGGATTACAAACAGCTCCCTCTTCTACCTTGAAGATGGAGACAAGTTCTCCATATCAGGAAATTTCTACCATACTTCATGGCTTCATATCCCATTCAGCATTAATCTTTATCAAACCAATTCCACATCCTGAGATCTCACATTTCATGGCACAATGATTGCAACTTTCATGACAAAAAAAATACATACCTGATTTAATGAAAACTTCTTACATGGTATTTCACAAAATTCTCAAAGTAATTTCAAAGAATAAATTTGGTGTGAGGGTGAGAGGTGTGATAAATTTGATTTTGTAAACTGTGATGTACTGGAAAATGTGTAGTAACACAAAAAGAAATGAATTGTTAAGAATGAAGTGACTGATTACACTGTTCTTGGTTATAATCAAAGCAAAATTAAAAACATGAAATGTGCTGTGAGGACAAGACTTACCAAGGTTGGAACAGAAACGCGACATAAAATCTCCGGTTGTTATAAGATCAACACTGGTTTCAAGAGCCTTCAGAATCAATTTAAAACAGCGTCCAATTTCCTTCTTGCTGATCTTGCTGACAGCACATATTTCCTGTTACAACACAACAATAAGCAATAAAGACAGTGGCACAGTCCCTAACAATGGCACATTCTATAACTTATGGCACAATTCACAGAAACCTGCAGCACAGTCTACAACAAACTATGGCACAAGACCATAACACAACATGGCATTGACTATAACAAACTCTGACATGAGAAAAGCCTGAGTCTATACAAAATGTGTTTCTTTAGCTTACTTGAGAACACGCGGTGAGTAGTGGTAATTTCTTACCAACATTTTGAGACAACCTATCATTCCCATCCTCAGGGTTCAAAAATCCAAAAGCAAGCCTGTAGCCCCAGTGTGGTGTTTATATAGGGAAGAGTGTGGGCAGTGAAAAGTCTCAGTAGTGTGGTGTCAACCAATAGGGTTATTGCAAGTCTTCAGGAGGGTGGGGAGTGTAGTAGTCAGTGCAGCTGGACAGAGACACTCTGTGATAGAAGGAATTCTAACCGGTGTGATAGCAAGACTCGGGGGAACAGTCGCATGAGCAAAGTGGGAAGAAGGAAAGAAAGTATTTCATTAATAAACGGATAATCTAAAACAAAACAATAGGAGGGGGAAGTCGTAGCCCAGCACTTTTGTATGGTAAAAATATCACATGCAGTCGGAATACACCGGACTGAGTAGTGGAGTGAAGAGCAGGGACAAATGGAAGAGGAAGCAGGCTGAAGACCAGAACAAAGAACAAATATGTAAAAACCATACTTTCCATATATAATATATGTCTCCCTCTTATGGCATCTGACATGTTGGGTTACTCTCAACTTACTGTTGGAGGCCATCCAATGAAAGTCTGAACTAAACTGTCTTTTCCATATTTCTGTCTAAGTTCTCTTACTTCTGAGTGTGAATTACTGAAGTAAATACACCTTAAGAATCTGAACACGTGTGGCACAAACTCTATAACTGAAGTAGTGTGAAAGTGGGAAAATCTTTTACACTGCAAAGCAACTTCTTAGAGGATGGTACTTTTTGTGGTCACTGCTGAGAAACTAAAGTCTTGGGGACAGGCTATTCAAAAATCACTCCAGTTGCTATACAAATCACAGACAGAATTCTAAACAAATAAATTTAAATTTAAATACAGTTTAATACACTCATTCAAATTTCCCATTTCGGTTTATGGATGTAATAAGGTGTGAGCAGGGACTGTGTATAAGGCAAGAATACAAAAATAATTTCTTAAATCACCAAAAAAAAATAAATAAATAAATAAAAGTTACAGCATACCTTAAATGTACGTGGAACACCTTCCTGGCGGCACGCAATGTAAAGACAGGCTGAGGCAATGGCATCATTGGCCCGGCCTTTCAGATTCTTCCCATCATGCACTTGTTTGAAGAGGTTGTTAGCACGATCCACAATAGTCTTCGGTAAATTTATGCGATCAGCCATACTGGTGATTTCTCGGAATGCATTAATCAATGCCCTATCTGAACTGCTTATCTGGAAAATGACAGCAATATGGCACTCAAACACCACAGTACCTGAATGCTGCTACACACATATGGGACTGGAACACTAGAATATGCAAATTGTAGGTCTAATTGTACTAAGAGCATGACCATATTTTCCATCTCCTCTGTGTTAGTTCAGCCTCAGAATTAATGTAAACTTGTATACAGCTCCTTGAATTTAAAGCCAGCTTAAGTTTCAAATTTACTGTATTTGCAGATTATTTCTACACCATAACTTCAATTAACATAAGACTTTCAGGAAATTAATGTTATGCACTCTCAAAACTTCTTCTGTCTTTTGTCAAACACAGGCATCCTGTGCTGGTTATCATCCATTACAGCACAAATAGCAAATGCCACCGATAATATATTTGCGGATAACAGTAGACTACTTTCATCCTCTACAACCTCCCCAAATAAATGGCCTATCAGGCCATGATGCCCAGTTTCTCACAAATAACTATACTTATGCAGCAACACACAAAATACCCCTGAAGCAAAGAACCAATTTAAAATACTGAAACAATAACAAACTTTCAACTACTACTAAAAAATGAAACATGGGAATCTGTTTATAAAGACAAGGATACCAATTACCTGTTTAACTCATACCCGTGTACTTTGTTAAGTATTTTCCAAGCTACTGTTCCAACTAACATAAAAGTATAAACAGTAGGAAGAATGTCAGGATTAGGCAAGAAACAAAAACATCTTTTAAGCATAAATGAAATCAACATGGGACATCATAAAGTGGCAGGACAGGCACATTCAACAGAACAGATACTCTCCATACTCACAAACAATGAAAAATTAAAGGATCCAAAAAATCTGGCTAATGCCTTCAATATTTCTTTCCATCACTTACTGAGCAATTATTAATATCTCGGGTACAGAAAGAAGAGGGTAGCCATTTTTAAAAGATTAATTTCTTGGAAACTTCCCTAGCAAAAAATTAATGCCAATCACTGAAGCTACGACATAAAGTATGAAAACTTGTGAGGTTATTACAGAATAACATAAACATTTGAAATCCTGTATACGATGACTCATTAGTTAACCAGTAAGCCATACTGTAATCACTCTTTATATACTGATATTTTTCCTGACCATCTTAAAATTGCGTGGGCTGGGATAGCTCAGTCGGTATAGCGACTTGCTACAGGATGGACAGAAAGAGGATCCCATCCCAGTACAGGGAAAGATTTTCCGCACCCATCCAGCCCAGCCCTGTGCCCCCACCCAGCCTCCTATACAATGGGCACTGGGTCATTCCTGGGGGAAAAGTGGCTGGGCCGTGGCATTGACCACCCACCCCCATCTAGCGCTGAGGTTAAAGAAAGAGTACAATTATACTTCTACCCCCCCTCTGGGCCTTCATGGCCTGTTCTAGGGTGAACTTTACCTTTACCTTCACATTAAAATTGAAATAATAAAACAACTGTACAATAAAGGAGACAAATTTATTTACCCAGTACACAAAAGAGGAGACAAATCAAATCCAGACAACTATAGAGGAATTTCCCTTTTGGATTGCACATATAAGGTCTTGTCAAGGATCTTATACAACCGTTGCAAGGATCAAC
>Ga0123355_10013228_pt1 | contig 12828 bp, 12 predicted proteins | sample TergutEmb28metaG_3_FD_89872 | JGI IMG/M metagenome (GOLD analysis project Ga0123355, IMG submission 89872) | Embiratermes neotenicus P1 segment gut microbial communities from Petit-Saut dam, French Guiana - Emb289 P1 | ecosystem: Host-associated > Arthropoda: Insects > Digestive system > Gut ...
CAATAATCCGTCAACCAAGATTGACCATAAAAAGAAAAAACAGAAAAGAGGGAAAGCAAAATGAAAATGTACGTATCAGAAACACCGGCCTTACTAGGTAAAGGCGCAGCAGAACAAGCAACAAAGGTTATTAACGAGGCCATCGCAGCCAAGGGAGAGGCACGGATTCTTCTATCCACCGGTGCGTCCCAGTTTGACACCATCACCCACTTGCGCAAGGCAGACATTGATTGGACCAAGGTAGAAATGTTTCATCTGGACGAGTATATCGGCGTCCCCGCAACTCATCCTGCCAGCTTCATAAAATACCTGAAGGAACGCTTTATCGGCGATGATCTTAAGCTAAAGAAAGCCCACTTCATAGACGGTATGGCAGCACCGGAAAAGGCCATCGCAGATATAACCGCCGAGATACGCAAAGCCCCCATTGATATGGCTCTGATAGGTATAGGCGAAAACGCCCATGTTGCCTTCAACGATCCCCCGGCAGATTTTGATACAAAGGAAGCCTTTATCATCGTGGACTTGGATGAAGCTTGCAAAACCCAACAAGTGCGCGAAGGCTGGTTTGCCACATTGGACGATGTGCCAACAAAGGCAATATCCATATCTGTGTACGAGATTATGCAAAGCAAGGTGATAATCTCTGCCGTGCCCCATGTGCAAAAAGCCAAAGCAATAAAGGACACCATGGACAACGATCTAACCAATACAATCCCATCCACCATACTAAAAACCCATCCAGATTGGTCGCTGTACCTGGACAAAGCATCAGCGTCTTTATTGGAAGCATAATATGATTAATATATCAATACTAATGCCCGACATCCCACCACGGCAGACGTTTATATCGTCTGCCGTGGTAAAGGCTTTTGAAAGCCTGGGCAAGGTGCGCATAAACCAAAGCGCTGTGTATGAGCCAGAGTCTATGATCAAACTGCTGGCAGATTGCCACATAGCCGTAACAGGGTGGGGGGCCTGCCCGCCGTTGGATGAGAGTTTGCTAAAGGGTGCAAAAAACTTGGGCCTGGTGGCCCATACTGGCGGGTCGGTTGGAGACCTGGCAACGGATTATTTGTATGACAGAGGAATACGCGTAATCAGCGGGAATGAGCTATATGCCGAGTCTGTAGCAGAAGGCACTTTGGCTTATATCTTAACCGCATTGCGCCGTATTCTTTTTTTTGATAAGAAGGTGCAGGAGAATCAGTGGTTTGTAGGCATGGATAGAAGAAACAAAGGGCTCTTTGACAGGCATGTGGGGCTGGTTGGTTTTGGTGCTATCCCTAGGCATTTGATAGGTATGTTAAAGCCCTTTCGCGTCAAGATTTGGGTATATGACCCCTTTGTGTCCGATGATGATCTTCAATCCTATGGGATAGAGCGCGCACCATCCTTGGAAGCTATATTCTCTGAGTGCGATATCGTAAGTAATCACCTTCCGCTAAAGCAGGAAACCCACCATCTAGTAAATGCTGATTTGCTTAGCAAGATGCGGCCAGGTTCGCTTTTTGTTAACACTGGGCGTGGCAGCACAGTAGATGAGAATGCCTTGGAAGATATCTTGCTAAAGGGAGAAATAAGCGCTGCTATAGATGTATTTGAGATGGAACCACTACCCGCAGACAGCAGACTTAGGTCCTTGGATAATGTACTCCTCATCCCACATATGGGAGGCCCCACGATGGACCGCCACGAACCCATCGGGCTGGCCATGGCTGCTGATTGCAAAAACTTCCTTGAAGGCAAGCCCCTTACCTATGAAATCACTAAGGAGTATGCGGCCAAGATGTCTAAGCTTAGCATGGTAAAGTATAAGCGTACTGGGCTGTAAGCATATAAGTGACGAGGGCGCATGGATATTTTAGGCTGATGTAGACGAACAAGATAATTACGTTGACTAGCGTGGGATGTGTTTTTATTGTGATTGCCTTAGGATTAGCCTGTACACAGCAAGTAACTCGCCAAGGCGCTCATCAAGGAATAATCGCATACCACAACCTTCCCCATATACGGCCCTAGCCATGCGCTTGCAACCGCCCTTACACCACCTGTTGTGCTGGCATTTTTCGCAGCCTGGCAAGGGCCGGCGTTGCTCCTTTAGGAAGCTGCTTTTTACTACTGCATTAAAGACTTCCTCCAGGCTGTGGGTAGTCAGGTCGCTGACTTGATGCTCGTCCAAAACATAAAAATCACAAGGATACACGCCCCCATCGGCCTCCACTATAATCTGAGGGGTGCAGCTTCCGCTGATGCCGCATGTCACCGGCTGCCCCGCAAGAAAAAGCGAAGCTAAATCTTCAAAGAGCCTGATGCTTACTATATTGCCCCTCTCAGCCTCCTTTTTCCAAAGGGGGAAAAGAGTTGAATAAAACCGGTAAAACCTGTCACTTGTAAGGGCGGGGCCTTCTTTTGGATTTTCTCCAAGGGGCTCCATGCACGGGATAAACTGGATATGGCTGATTTTTTCTTGCAAAATAAAGTCCCAAATCCGCTTTGCCCGCCGGGCGCTTTCCTGGGTAAGTACGCACAGAATATTGTACATGACATTGTGCTGGTCAAGCATTTTTTTAGCCTTCATGACACGGCTAAAAGTGCCCTTACCAATGCTGTCCATGCGGTTTTGATTATGTAGTGCCAGGTCACCGTCCAAGGACAGGCCTATCAAGAATTTGTTTTTTTTGAAGAAATTGCACCAGTTGTCATCAATCATAAGCCCATTGGTTTGCATGGCATAGTCCACTTTGACCCTTGGCGGCGTGGACTTTTTCACTTTGTCAATAAAGAACATAAAGAAATCCAGCCCGGCAAGGCCAGGTTCTCCGCCTTGGAATGCAAAGGTAATATGATCCCCTGGTGTAAGCTGGGGGAGGGTATTACTTATTAGTGCCGCTGCTGTTTCCCGGGTCATGATGCCCATGGATGCGTGTGTCCTGGATGCTGCTACATTCGAATAAAAACAGTAACTACACCTCATGTCGCATAGAGAGGATGCGGGTTTTATCATAATGTTTATGCGTTTCATGAAGCGCCTCTTTTCTAGGGGTGCGATGATGGCTTTCGAGATTCGGATAAAGTATATCAGAGAAAGGACAGATGACAATGACATCAAGGCAGCGAGTAATAGAGTCAATAAACCACCGCCAGCCAGATAGGATGCCAATAGACCTAGGAATGCACACATCCTCAGGTATTTCCGCTTTTGCATATTGGAACCTTCGCCGGCATCTTGGCCTCCCAACAGAATGCGTGGAGCTGGTGGATGGGGTGCAAGTTTTGGCACGGGTGGAAGAGGATGTGCTTAAGCGATTTCACTGTGATTGCATTTTCTTAAGGCCCAAGCAAGAAAACTACTGGACATGGAACCCTAGAGGGGAGTTTAAGTTCAAAGTCCCGGAATATTACAGGCCCACCCTAAACCCTAAAGGTGAGTGGATTGTAAGCCGGGACGAAAGAAGTATGCGGATGCCCGAAGGAGGGTATTTCTTTGACGGAGATTGGCTGTCAATGGAAAACCCATGGGAAGAGCCCCACTTTTCCGCGATAACGCAGGAGGCCGAGCGGCTGTATAAGGAAACGGATTATTTTACAGTTTTTTCAGGTTTTTACCCGTTTTTTGATTCAACCATGGATTATTTTTGCGATATGATAACCGACCCCGATACACTACGTGAGAAAAACGCGGCAATCCTTAAAAATGAGCTTGCAAACGCCGCACTGCTTATCGAAAAAATGGGGAAATATGTAGGGGCCGTTTGCATGTCCGGGGATTTGGGCGGACAGTCGGGGCCGCTGTGTAAGCCTGATGCTTTTGAATATGTGGCGGCGCCGTTTTTGAAAGAGTTTTGCAAGTTTTTGCATCAAAACTCCGATATTAAGTTGTTCTTTCATTGTTGCGGGGCAATAGAGCCCCTGCTGCCTGCGCTTATTGACTGCGGGGTTGATATATTGAATCCTGTGCAGATATCGGCAGCGGGTATGGATCCGACAACGCTTAAGCGTAAGTATGGGAAAGATATTGTTTTCTGGGGCGGCGGGGTAAATACCCAGCAGGTGCTTAATATGGAAGGACCTGCAGAAGTTGCCGCAAATGTTAAACATCTTACTGATATTTTTAAGCCTGGCGGCGGGTATGTTTTTTGCCCTGTTCATAATGTTATGGGAGATGTTGCGCCTGAGAATGTTGTTGCGGCTTATGATGCTGCCTATGCCAATAGCGGATACTAATATTTTGCGCCATCCTTTACATGGGGCTGCATCATGGCTTCATGAGGCATGACTGCGATTGGGTTTTGCTATAGCTATGCGAATGCCGCACGCACTAGGTTAGCTATCGACACAGCAAGTACAAATAGCATTATCCCGGCGTACAGTATCTTGATTTTCTTATTGTCGGCTTTCTTGTAGAGCCAAGAGCCGATAACTGCCCCTGTCACCCCTGCAAGTGACATTGCCACCAAAATCACAGGTGGAACCCCGAGCAGGCCGCTAAAAAACACCCAGCGCAGCAGGTTTGTGCCTTGGGCAAACAAGATAATAAAAATGGAGTACAGTGCTGCTGTTTTGATATCCATTGACAAGAATAGGGTAAGGGCCGCAAGATTAAGAGGCCCGCCTCCTATGCCTAGAAAGGCTGCAAAAATGCCTAGCCCGATACCCAATAACACGTATGTAGGCCCCTTGTTTAGTGCAAGGGGGCTAATTTTTGATTCTAAAACCAACAATGCCAGCAGCAGCACAATGGACGCAATCATCATAGTAGACTGGGCCGATGCAAGGGTTTCCCCTGCTAGGTCAAATAGCCAGCTACCAATGAGCCCTCCTATCACCGAGCCGATGGCAATGGGGACCCCGACATTAAATTTGAAGTCCTTCATAAGCTTTCGCTGGCGAAGCAAGGCCGTAAGTGCCACGCAAAACACAGTCACACTGGACAAAAAGCTTATGTGCACCACATCCATGTCGGAGACAAGCTCCAGCACAGGCCTAAGGACAAAGCCACCACCAAGGCCGCTGGTTGAGCCTGCTATTGATGATAGCAGGGTGATTATGAAAAATATTAGTGCTTCTATCATTTTCTAACACCTATGCGGCAAAAATCGTATGCTTATAGCATTTCCATATGAGACTTGCGCTTCACGCCGCTGAAAATATGCGGCAGTAGGCATTTTTCAACGGCGTGAAGTGCTTATGTCGAATGGAAATGCTTATACTCAAATTTCTTGCATATTTCTGGGAAGGCTTAGAACGGCGAAGTCCTAGTTGCCTTTGTTGATAGCAGCAAGTTTATCACCCAACTTGATACGCATTTCAGGGGAGACTACACCTTCTCCACGCTTATCCATAGCCCACACAAGCGCTCCAAGAACATTTGGTGCATCCAGGACTTTCAGCACAAATGGCTTTTGATAATGCTTCTCAATATATGCTGAAAATGCCGTAACCAAGACAGAATCCGGGTTTTTCTGCGGAAGCGAGCCTGTAAGCACAATCTCTGGAGATGTAAAGTCAAGTTCATTCAATAGGCCAAGAACGCTTTCTCCATAGCTTTGCGCCGAACGGGCAAGGATATCTATCGCTGGGCTGTCACCCAAAGCCGCCGCCGCAAAAACAATCTTACACATAGTCAGAGAATAGGCCTTGCGGCTCTTATTGAAAAACTCGGTGTGTATTGTCTCCAGAAAGTCGTCTCTATGTGAGATTCCAAAGGCTTTCATAAGCATGTCTGTCATCATGGAAGGCGGATAGCCTTTAAAAAGCTGCCCATATACATAGGATGTACCCTCTTCTGTAACATAACCGCCGCCGCCCTTGTCGCCGGTAAGCACTCCAACGCCGCCGATTTGCATCTGGCGGCCACTTTTGTCTATTCCTAATACTGAATAGCCCGTGCCGCACACACATGCAATACCGTATCCGTAGGTTGTGGCCGCCTTAACACCTAAAATACAGTCATTGTCCAAGTCGAAATCTGTGAAGCCAAGGCTTGCTAGTATCTTGGAAATTTCACCATGCTGCTTAATTGTGTCTACCCCAGCCATTCCAAATGCAGCGCGATGAATGTCTGCTGTAGTTATGCCGTGGCGGCCAAGGAATTTTCCAAGCATTTGCTTAAGTACAATGGAAAGCTCTGCATAGCCGCCGGCCATGCCTTCATAGTTAGAACCGCCGCCGGTGTACAAATCCAGCAGCCCGTCAGTATTGTATAGGGCAATGTGAGTCTTTGTACCGCCGCCATCCAGGCCTAAATAATATTTCATTGCAGCCTCCTAAATAGCATCTACTTAAAGAATCTAGGCAAATATGCCCGATGGGCTTCCAACATTTCGTTGTATACTGCCTTGGTTCTTTCATAGTCCCCTAGCAGCGGATGGGTCAAAAGTGCCGCTAGGCCAGCGTCGTAATCGCCTTCTAGCCCGGCTTTTATCGTTAGTTTTTCGTATGCTTTTAGCATCTGAACCATCCCCTGTATGTGTAGGGATACCTGAGGATTGGCAAGAGGCAGTGGGCGCAGGCCGTCTCTGCCTACGATACACTTTACCTCGGTCACATCCTGGGGTTGCAGGAATGGAATTGCTCCGCGGTTGGGTGTGTTTACAACGTGGATGGAGTTTCTGTCATTTTCGATGGCATCAATCAAAGACACCGCAGCTTCAGAATAGAATGCCCCGCCTCGCTTTTCCAAAAGGGCGGGCTTAGTATTGAGGGTTTCATCTTGATACAGCTTTAGCAAGTCTTCTTCGATAGCCATGCAATCCTCGCCCCGGGTGGTTTTGCTGGCTTTGCTGTCGGCAAGGGTTTTATCACGGCTATAATAGTATTTCAAGTAACCTGAAGGAATACCGCCGATCCGTTGCAAAAAGCCATCATCCTGCACACTGGCATGGCCCTTTATTTCTTTATCTGTAAACAGCTTTTGGATAATGCTTTTGCCTCCTAGGGTCACGTCAGTTACCCAGTTGAAATGGTTGAGTCCTACAAAATCAAAGGCGAAATTTCCTGAGTTCATGGTCTGCAGGCAAGCAGATTCATTGGACTCTTGGCCCATGGCTCCTAGATGCTTTACTGGTTTTCCGCTCATTTGGTCAACATGTTCTCCAAGCACTTCATCCTGGATTCCAGTCAACTCGTCCACTTTGCGGTGCAAAAGCTTTTCCACGCCTGTAGGGCCGTTACACAGGCCGATACTGCGGGTATTGCCACGCTGGTTAAGCATTTCCGCCAAAATCCCCGATGGGTTGGAGAAGTTTATCAGCCATGCCCCTGGAGCTTTTTCTTCGATAATACGGGCCACATTTTCAATAACCGGAAGCGTGCGCAGAGCCTTGAAAAACCCGCCTACACCGGTGGTTTCCTGCCCTATAAAGTCGTACTTTAGCGGGATTTTTTCGTCCAATACTCTGGCGGGCAATTGCCCCACCCGTACTTGGGCCAGTACGTAGCTTGCGCCGGTTATAGCCTCTTCCAGGCATGATGTCTCCACCACAGGGATGCTAAGGCCCCGGGCGGCTATCATGCGCCTGGCCAGCGCCGATATAATGCCATTTTTACGGCTGTCTATGTCCATCATATAAAAAGCACTTACATCCAGCCGGCCATACCGGGTCAGAAACCCGTCTATAAGCTCTGGGGTGTAAGTGCTTCCTGCGCCTATTACGGCGATTTTTAGTTTGTTCATTTTGGCCTCCTTGGTGATGGATTATTGTGAAATCTCATTAACTCCCTCCCGGTTGAACTTTACCAGTATTGCTAAAACAGGCCTGCAAAATCATTGTGAAACATAATTATCTTCAAAGCGTTCCACAATAGTTTTGATATTGTGAATGCGAGGGATATTATCGTCTACATATAGAGTGTACAAACCCTTCGCAAGTTTTTCTGTTGCTTGTTGACACATGAATACAACGTATAGCCAACGTCCACTTGAAAGCATAGAGTTTGCTGTCTCTAAATCGTATTGAGCTATATCAAGCCAATATTCGTATTTTTCTTGTGCATTCATTGCATATATCCTTCTATATCAATACCTTAAGTTTCATCTAGTAATTAATACCTTGGTTTATCCCAGTCATTGTCAGTAGGCACTGTATAGATGATTTCGTTAAGCTGTTTAAATTGGGTTATGTCATACTGACTGAACTCTGCAATTAGGACATTCATTATTTTATTAATTTCATTCTCCACCCATTCAAGAGTTACAGACAGTAGATTGAATAACGATTGCAAAGTATCCATTTTAATATCAGGTATGTTTGCTATGAAGGCAGTTGCCATTATATCAACAAATGGCTTTGGATTAGAAGATTCAATAATAGCGCCTGTATATACCTGTGCATATCTACTTGCGTCATGTGCTATAAATTTATCTCTAATGGATTTGTAATAATCGAAAACATCGCTTGCTTCTTTAGGGAGACCAGTTAATACCTTTTTCTTTATCAGACTATTATTTCTGAAATCGTTCTGCCCAAAACATTTGTAATAACTAATAATTGCACTGTGTACCAATGCCTTGCTAATTATTTGGGAGTTGCTAACATGTATTGACTGCATAAACTCTATTGAATAATGCAGATCAGATCGGTGAAGGAACATATCCTTTAGTCGTTTAGTTATTTGCGTATCTGGTAATTCTAATACTTTATCGGCAGCAGGATAGTCAATGATATGTATTCTATTATCTACATATTCAAATCGTAAGTTTTTCATTTGAATATCTCCCTTTTCGAAAATAGCCATGCAAAATAATTACATATTGCATGGCTATTTTGTTGCTTTGTAAATAGTTGTGCCGAGAACGCACGTATTGGAGATGAGCCTCCTGCGTTGAAATCCACGACCTAACATTTTTGTCGTGGATTTCATTTATGGAGACGAGGGGAATCGAACCCCTGTCCGAAGACCCATCCGTAAAGACTTCTCCCATCACAGCCTATTGTTTAGGTTTCCCGCAGCCAATCGCGAATAGGCACGCTAGAGGCTTTGGTAGCTTCATGAATCCATCCTTACCGCAAAGCTTTGGCAAGGCAGTTCCCCACATAGTCGACGCCGGCTTGCTGGTATGTGGGACTCCCAGGGCCGACGGCCGCTATCTAAGCAGCGGCGAGTTGATAATTATTGTCGTTTCTTTTTTAAGGGTCGGTTTTGTTAACGCAGTCACCGTCTACGGATGGCTATCCTTATTTTCAAGATCCCCGTCGAAACCATTACGTCCCCGGGTTTATGCTGTTAGTATACGCCAAAATGTGTGCATAATCAATTATTTCGTTGTGGTGTGATTTATGATGGATTTTATTGGATTTCTAATAAGATGTATGCAGGTCATGCTGGGATAGGTATTGCTAAACTAGAGAACCGCGGCAAAGGCTATGGGTAAGCAGGCAATTAGATATAGTTATCTTGCCGAAAATATGCAACGCATCATGCATTTTTCGGCAAGGCTTGCTACATCTTATGATGAATGGTAGTGCAGTTAAGTCGGATGCTAGAACTTAAACTTATCAGCCGCTGTAGCCTCGGCGTACCGTTCGTCTATTTTTCGATGATGCAGTATCTGGGAGTGGACTGGGGGCTTGCCTCTTCGCACAGGCTTTTTGTAGACACCGCTTGGCTGTTGCTCTCTGCGCTTTATGTTATCGGAGAGGGAAAGCTCTAGCTCGCTGACAATTTCGGCTTGAAGGGCTGGATCTTCTATTGGGAACAGCACTTCTACCCGGCGGTCTAAGTTACGGGTCATCCAATCTGCACTGGACAGATATACTTTTTTTGCCCCGCCGCGGCCAAATATGAATATGCGGTTGTGCTCTAGGTAGCGGTCTACTATGCTTGAGACGGTGATATTTTCGCTTGCGCCGGGAATCCCAGCCTGTAGGCAGCAGATGCCTCTTACCAGCAAGCGGATTTTTACTCCCGCACAGGAGGCTTGGTATAGGGCTTGAATCATCTCTACATCTGAGAGGGAGTTCATCTTAGCGGTGATTTGAGCAGGCTGGCCGGATTTGGCTAGCGCGATTTCGTCCTCGATTAGGCGCAAAAAAGTGGCTCGCAGGTTTACTGGGGCAACGGCGAATTTCTGCCAGTCTGTGGTCTTCGAATAACCAGTTAGTACGTTGAATAAATTGGATGCATCATGGCCGAAGGTTTCCCGGCAGGTAAAAAGGCCGGTGTCGGTGTAGATTTTGGCGGTGGCTTCGTTGTAGTTGCCTGTGCCGATGTGCATGTAGCGGCGGATTGCGTCGTCGTCTCGGCGTACTACCAGGCACACTTTGCAGTGGGTTTTTAGGCCTGTCAGGCCGTAGATTACGTGGACGCCGGATTTTTCTAGTAGTTTTGCCCAGTTTATATTATTTTCTTCATCGAAGCGGGCTTTAAGCTCTACTAGTACGCTTACTTGCTTGCCATTTTCTGCGGCTTTAATAAGGGCTTTTATTATGGGGGATTGGCCGGATACCCTGTATAGGGTTTGCTTGATTGCCAGTACCTTTGGGTCTATGGCGGCTTCCTGTACGAACTGTACAACGGAGTCAAAGGACATGTATGGATGGTGAACTAGCACGTCTCTTTTCTTGATTACATCAAGGATACTGGACTTGTTGTGAAAGTCTGGAGAGGGCTTTGGGGGGATAGGGATATTGCGCAGATTGGCAAACTCCTTTGCTGTGGCAAAGGACATCCAGGCGGTTAGGTCTAGGGGGCCGCTTATTTCATATATTTTTTCTGGGGTTATGTCCAGGATTTTCTCAAGCAGGTGCAGGGCGGCTTTGCCTATGCCTTTGGACACCTCTACCCGGACGGGGTATCCCCAGCGACGGCCTCTTATAGAGCGGGCCATTTCATCCAATAGGTCTTCGGTGTCTTCTTCTATTGTCAGGTCTGCGCTACGGGTTATTCTCATAAGGCCTGTGCGCGTGACAGTATGGCCCAAAAATAATCGGCCTATATGTGCCAGCACTATGCTTTCCAGGAAGATAAAATGATGCTGGCCTTCTGGGGCGGGAAGTTTTACTATGCGGGGCAGCACTGTAGGTACTTGGACTACCGCGTATAGTGGGCCCTGGCCGCTGTCTTCGTTTATGCGCCAGCGGCCCTCTTCTTCTACCCATTCCACTGTGCGTACCGGCACGGTTTCCTGAGGAGCCATTTCTATGAAAATGTTGATAGTACGGTTGTGCAGGGTAGGGAATGGGCGGCTTTGGTCTATTGCCATGGGAGTCAGGACTTGATACAATTCGTTGTTGAAATATGCGTCTGCATGGGATTTTTGGGCTTGGTCTAGTTGGTTATAGGACAGCAGCTTTATGCCTTCCTTTTCCATTGCTGGGATTAGGCTGCGGGTTAGGCAGTTGTATTGTTTTGCAGTTATATCGTGGACCTGTTTTGATATTGCGGCAAGTTGAGCATCGGGGGTCATGCCTGATGCATCGGGTAGGGGGCTTTCGCTTTGGAGTAGGGAGGCCACTCTTACCATGAAAAACTCGTCCAAGTTGGAGGCAGTAATGGACAAGAATTTTAACCGTTCCATCAACGGGTTGGTTTTATCCTGGGCTTCTTCTAGCACACGCTCGTTGAATGCCAGCCAGCTTAGTTCCCGGTTTAGGTATAGCTTAGGGTCTCTTAGGTTCATTGGGGCCTCCTGGTATGGAATATGTATGATGATTTTGGTAGAATGGCTAGTGGCTGTGCACGGCTGTTTTTGATGCTTTGGGATTGAGCACTCCCGCTTTGTTACTCAACGCATTTTCGCTTTTGATGATTTTGATAAAAGCGATTTTGCCCATGATACAGGGCTGTTGCTAGAGGAGGATATTTTGCATAATCGTGATCGTGTTGTGGTTATGTCGGCGATGTTTATTGCCCTTATTTTCATTGCAATATATTTCTTGAGTGTGCCCAATGGCCTTGGTGGGGTTATTCATTTTGGGGACGCGTTGATTTTTACAGCGGCGGCTTTGCTTCCGCTGCCTTATAGCTTATTTGTGGCGGCCCTTGGGCCTGGGCTTTTTAATCTTGCGCGGGTTCCTATTTGGTTTCCTTTTACTATTGTCATCAAGCCGATTATGGCTTTATGTTTCACCCGTGGGGGAGACACGATCCTTGGACCTGTACGTAACCGCGTTGCGCCTTTTATTGCTGCCGGGATTAATACGGTTTTGTATTTTGGCGCAAATATGATTTTGTTTGGCGGCTGGGCTGCTGGGGTAGCGGCATTGCCTGCCTTGATTATACAGGGGGGTGGCAGTATTGCGTTTTTCTTTTTAATTGCTGCGGCGCTGGATAGGCTAGGGGTTAAGAAGATGATGCGGTTTTAGTTGCTATTATACAGTATTGCGCTGATTTTCACCTTGATTATCTATATTTTAACGTTGAATCATCTCAATTGTTGATTCAGATACATATCTGAACAGGATTTATCTCCACCATTGAAGTCATCACCTTGCCCCAGCACCACAGCGCGGCAGCCATAGCAGCTATGGAGGTATCGGCACTGGCTGCAGGGTTCAGAAACAGTGGAACTTATATTGCGGAACATGGCCAAGTTTTTTGAATGATACCATGTATCATGAAGGCTAGTTGAGACCTCTTTCATTGCCACGTGGCTGCATGGAAGGTATGCCCCGCATGAGCTTAGGGCCAAAAATCGCCGCCCTGCACCGCAGCCAGACATAAAGCTGTGGCGGGTGGTTAGTTTACATCTTAGATTGGAAAATGCCGAGTCTAGTTTTAGGCGTAGGCCTTTTGTGTTTTTTATCATTTGCGCTAGCTGCTGTATTTGTTCTGCTGATGGGGAAATGCGGTTAAATGGCTCTATTGGGGAAGGCTTATAACGTA
>Ga0123355_10013229_pt1 | contig 12828 bp, 4 predicted proteins | sample TergutEmb28metaG_3_FD_89872 | JGI IMG/M metagenome (GOLD analysis project Ga0123355, IMG submission 89872) | Embiratermes neotenicus P1 segment gut microbial communities from Petit-Saut dam, French Guiana - Emb289 P1 | ecosystem: Host-associated > Arthropoda: Insects > Digestive system > Gut ...
GAGAGAGAGAGAGAGAGAGAGAGAGCAAAACTGCATAGCAAATCATATGGTGTCTGAATAACCACATGACATGTCATCCTGCCTACCTAAGTTGACCACTCTCTCACCACAACCATGTTGATCCTGAAGGTGTGGCCAGCATGTGTCTCAGAAATGCTGGAAGCTACCTACATGACAACACATGGTGTCAATGCAGAAGGCCACAGCATCAACATTTAATGTCACGAAGACCTGAAATTCTTTACAGTGTAAACTTAATTTTATAACAGTATATCAGAAATTACCTCTTATGTAAAGAATTGAATTTTATCATTTTCACGCACCTCTGAGCTGGACTGGGGGTCAAATGCATCTGCAAGATGAGCTGGCTCTGCCACTTTAAGGTCTTCACTATCTTGCTGCTTGTACAGTACATTTGGGTCACAAACAAAGGCAAGTGCTGAGCTACAGCTGGTTGTGGGGCTATCATTAGCTGCACCATTGGCTGTTTCTGTCTCTTCTTGTTCTTCACTTATAAACGGCAATATGGAAGATTTATTTTCTTGATTTGGAGAGTTCCATTTCAGTCCCTTTCTTGAATGCTTCAGTAGCATCTTTGCTATTTTGTGTCTGGTATTATGAATAGGGGTGCAAGAAGGGCTGGGAAGGTAATTCGAGGGTGATGCAATTTGTGGAGTGCTGTGTATGGCAGCCACACTCCCCTTCACACTTCCTTCAAAACTAAGGCCTTTAGGAGTCAAAGGAGAGAGTGACATGTCATCATCTGAGCCTGGTTCTTGGCCTGGACTTAATGGAATCACTATATTCCTACTACAAACTTTATCCATTACATCATTTTCTTGCAGATTCTGTGAACTTAACTTCTGTGTTGTTTCATACCACAGTTTTACTTCCCTTACACTAGGTGGAAGCTTACATGGTGTAATAACAACTTCTCTGTGACTAGCCAAAGCAGGCTTAATGCTACCCAGACTGAGATCACTATACCGCTCTGAACTTCTTTGAGATGTACAGTTCAATTCCTGCAACCATTTTCTTCTCCAAGTTTCAATGTCCTCAGTGTTTAATAAACTTCCAACAAAAGGCTGTAAATCATGTACTGAAGTGCTGTGTATTTTCAAAACCCTATTTCCAACTTCTTTTTTGTTTCCTGTATCACAGACATTACTAACAAAGGGATTTTGGTGTCGATATTCTGGAATGCAGAATTCCAACAAACTTGCTAAAATCTCATCTTTTGAAGGAGGACTGAACCTTGGGGCATACACTTTACAATTCTTATTAGCTGTTGCAATTCTAACGCAACTTCTCCTCTTGCATGACTGTTCATTGGTTGGGGTAACATTTACAAGTTTAACACATGTTTCGGGTACAATTTCTGAACTGTCCTGCTCTTTACGTGTGAGCAATGCATATTCCAAATCCACTGCATGTTTGCTGGAATTGTCATCAGGCACAGAAGGTTTCACCAAAGAGTCCTTGAACTGAATAGGCACAGCTGGACTAAGGAACATGGTTTCATCATAAAAACTTAAAATTCCATCATCATCCTCACCATCATCACTCAACCTGTAACTACTTTCTGCAGTAGGCTGCTGTACATTCCGTGCACTTCTGTTACAGAAAGTACTGGCATTATCATCTAAACTACACTTCTTTGGACTTTCTGTTCTCTCACACAAATTGCTGTGAGATGTCTGTGCACCATCTTTGCTCTCACTATTAATTTTAGGCAGCTGTAATTTGGTTAGACCCTGATGTAATAAGTTTCCTTCCACATCAGTTCTCAGCGATAAAGCCTTGCAACTGGCAGTTTCCTCGGTGCAGAACACATTAATACTCTGTCTCTCTTTTGCAGTCTTTTTCCTTTCTGGAAAGTCGAGTCTAAATGCAGTGATTTCTGCTTTACTGGCAGCCATTTTAACTGAACCCTGGGATATACTACCAGAGTCACTCACTCTTGCTCCTACTTTTGGTTTATTTCCAGAGTTGTTTTCTAAAAATGGTGTTTTGGACTGCTTGCTTACTATTTTTGAAACTGGATCTCTAACGTCTGATTCTACCCATTTACCCAGTCTCTGCCCCACACTCCAAACTTCTGTATCATATGCTGTAGGTAAAACATCCACATTTTTAACACAAGTACCATGACTAGTCCGTGGACACACACACAGTTCACATACACCATCCATCTCAGTCTCAGTTCTTACTGGAAAATTACACACACCTGGAACTGAAGTGGTTTCAAATGTCAAGTTCTCACTGGATTCACAACTGCCGATATCAAAATTATGTACTATGTCTATGGGAAAGTGTTCTTCATTGTGCACATTTTCTCCTTTAGCTACATGGGAAGAACTGAAATAATAAAGCACACCTCAATCAATTGCAATTAACACACATACATGAGCAGGTGCACTCACTTTTATTGTGTGCCTTGAGGCAGTATGGTGTGACTGTGTTACAACTCTCTACACACTCCAGGTTTTTGTGAACACAAACTCCAGCAAAGTTGAGAAATATAATTGTACCATTTATGTTTTACAATTACAAATGTGTGTACATCACTTCATTTACAAGGTTTACAATACAAATGCTAATGCAAATGGCACAGTTAAGAAATATCAAAGATTTAAACACATATGATATCTAAACTGACAAGTTTTTTGGAATGATCCATAACAGCTGCAAAGAAAGTAGTTCACATTACAGCTTTCTTTAGTTAGGAACATTCTGCATAAGAATAAATGTAGCAGGAAGGCTAACTTTATGCCACAAGCAAAATGCAGTTCAAGTGCCAAGTCCTCACACTTACATAATGGAGTAACATATCCAGACATGCTACAAATTTCACATCTTAAACCTGCAAACTCAGCCCAGTAGTTGGACTTTTGTCTTTTGTTTAATTTATATCTGTATAAGGGGGTGATGATAAGTCCTTAGCCCGACCTATTTCCTGATGTCAAAGGACAGAATAGATAGTGTCAATGGAAAGAGGGGTCCATTCATGTGCCGAATTGCAAGTCTTTTCTTGTTACAGAGGCTGAAAGGAAGCACGTCAGGCGATGCGCGTGATTTCAACAACATGCAGACGCGAGCTGTCATTTTTTTTTTCTGCAAGGCAAGATGCCGAAGGAAATTCAAGCCATTTTGACAGAAACATTAGGAGAAAATGAAATATCGTATGCCACCATCAAAAACTGGATGGCCAAGTTTTAATGTGGTGATTTTTCCACATGTGATGCGTCTCGTCCTGGACAACCCAAAACAGGGATCACCTCGGAGATTATTGATCAAATTCACGAGCTAATCTTGGAAGACCGCCGGATTTCAGCTAAATCAATAGCTGAGCAACTGGGCATCTCACGTGAGCGGGTTGGGTCCATCATTCATGACGATTTGGACGTGTGGAAGCTCTCCGCAAAGTGGGTCCCGAAATGCCTGAATGTGGATCAAAAATGTCAATGGTGCCCGTTGTCTGAGCAACTTTTGGAATTTTTTCGGAGCGATCCAAATGATTTCCTGTCACGATTGGTGACCATGGACGAAACCTGGTTATATCACTATGACCCGGAGGGAAAGCAACAATAGCGGCATAGCGGCTCACCCTGCCCCAAAAAATTCCGAGTGCAAAAATTTGCTTGCCTCAATTTTTTGGGATCGAGACAGCATCTTCCTTATCATGTTCCAAAGGGCCAAACTATCAATGCAAGTATTACTCATCTCTGCTGATGCAAATGAAGGACATTTTGAAGGAAAAATGCCATGGGAAGGTCACCAAAGCTGTCTTGTTCTTGTACGACAATGCGCCGGATCACCAGGCACTTGCAACCCAGAAGAAACTGGCCTACCCGGATCTCTGATGTCTTGTTCACCCACCCTATTCTCCGGATCTGGCCCCGTCGGACTACCACTTGTTCCCTGAACTGAAAAAACAATTGAAAGTTCACCATTTTTTGTCCGATGTGGAGGTCATTCCTAACGCAGACCTGGGTGGACAGACAATCTTCAGATTTTTTTTTGAGTGGCTTGCAAAAGTTAGAACAACAGGCTAAGAAGTGTATTGAGCTTTGTGGGGAGTATGTTGAATAAATCCCGAGTTTGGTCGCAGGAGCTTGTTCCCTTCCTGGTGGGCTAAGGACTTATCAGCAACTCCTCCCCGTATTTACACGACTATATTTCGCTCAATGATCAGACACAATAAACTTGAACTGCAGTGAATAATATAAAAAAATATTATGTATGGTCTGATGCCAACATTCATAAATAGTGAAAAATTTGCAACTTTCATTATTCTAGTTAACATGTACATTGGTGCTGGTAACTAGCTTATCCATGACACATATGCCAACATTCTGCAGAAAAAACTGTCATGCCTTTAGAAAAATGTTCTTCTGTTTACGTGATTATGTAAGACCCCACAAATTTTCAACATGTGATACTGTACATTAACCATCATCACTGACTGGTAGATAGGCCACATGAACCCCAGGCTTCAATCCACTACATTTTCATCTGTGCAGCCACATGAAAATCATGCCACATAAACACAGAGTAAATCTGTTCCTGTGTACATAATGAAGGCATATGGAAAAAGAGTGATTTAGCCAACATACTGGGTGAGTATTTACCTTCAGGCCCCAGTCACTTTATCTCCAGTACCCACTGAGTAGAAGGCAAGGTGTGCCCTTAGACCCAGTCTGGAAAATTTGGAGATAAGATTTATCCCTTGCCCCTGGTGGAAATAGAAACACATTGCCTTGGACATCCAGCCTGTAGCCTAATCATATCAATTATACTATCTGGTTTTCAAATGAATAATAGTCAGGTAGAACAAAAGATAAACTGATGCTGGATACTGCACAAATAACAATGCAGTTCTTGGCAGGGTTACACATTCAGTAAGAAAGAAAGTAGGAATGGGTATCCAAACTGAACTGCACAATGTAAGAACTTGTTTAGTAACAAAGTTCTGTTATGTGCTAATCATTCCACATCAAATACCCACATTACCACAACTAAGGGCAAATACTAAAAATGCAACATTTATGACTCGACTACAAGAACAAACATCTGTAATAATGACAAAGAATCCATCAAATACCATGCATATGTTTTAAAAAATGGTGTAGTCACATAAGATATTTGAAGCAATAACAGGCTCAAAGTATGAAGAGAGTTATAGCTGTTAACATTATAAATTATTACCAGAGTCTCTTCATAAATTCCCTTCCACCAAAATATAATTTCAATGGATTTCCAAGAAAAGTGGAATGTCTCTCTGTATAAGAAAGTGCACTTGCCTCTTAGTACATACTGGAAGGTTCTCATCATAATTCAGAGATAGTAACAGAACTACACATCAGTCTACATAATAATAACACACCTCCTCTACCAGCTTCATAAAAATTAACAAGTGGCTTTGAAAGATGACAACACATACCCATGTTTCTCTGTACAGGTGTCCTGTTGGTCGTCTCTGGCCCCTGTATCATGGCAGACACTGGATGGAGTAACGGTAAGTTCTGCAGCCATATCAAGACACTGACAATGACTGAGAAGAATTGAAGATTTTCTCTTTCTTTTTTGAAGTAAGTCACACATGCCCTTAGGATGCTCATGTGCTTGGTCATTGGTGAATTTCTGTTTGAGAGCCACATGCTTTGGTCTTGTTTCAATACCCTCCTCACCGCTCAGTCTGCTGCTTTGTTCCTTCTTGCTACATCTGTTGCAATTGCTACAAACGGTGATGCACTTTAAGGATGTCGATCTGTCTGATTTATGTGGATAGCTCTCATGCAATTTGTCTTCTGTATTTACATTCCCTTTCCTTGGTGACTTCTGTATTTTTATAGTCAGAGGTGGATACAAAGATTTTCTGGGAGACTGAACTGTACTACAAGTTTCACAAGATGAAGATGTGTTCTTCAAGTTCTTTGCTGGTCCAACATGTGGTTCCTTTGGTGGTGTTCCTATCAAGGAAGGACTGTCAGAACATGCATTCTCATGGTTTTGGTCTGGCAAATTATTTTCATCTTCCTCTATGATCTCTTCTGGGCATCCTGCCTCTTTTGTGACTGGAGATTTTTCTAACTGCCTGAAATGATCCGTACTTCTAGAATCCGAACAATCATCTGATGAACTAATCTCAAACGCCCCATCTAAACATGGAATCTTGTCACAATAGAGGCGTTCCAGCTCCCCTCTACCATTCCAATGCCCACCTGAGCTAATGCTCACAACGCTGTTGCCTGTACCTATCATTTCTTGTGATAAGAATTCAGTACCCTTCTGTTGTTTGGCCCTTGAAGTCACTCCGGATATGGATGTAGAATATTTTTCTACAATGGACTGGTCCAGCCTTTCAAGGTTAACGGAAACTGGTTTCATCTTGGCGAGTAAACTCAATTTATATGGCTGTAAGCCATTTAATAGTTTCCTACTTCTACGCTTTTTGCCATCACTAGTTTTCCTTCTGAAGTGTTTCTGATGTTCAATTTGCACACAATCATTATAACTGTCTCCTTGCACATGCCATACAGTACTCCCACTGTCTTCTAAAGAAGATTCAGTTTTCTGATATGTATTAGTACCTGCAGTACTCCAACTTTGAGATGTAATATGGTCCAGTTGCTTTTCATTTTTAGATTGTGTAGACACACAACTAGAAACTGAACAAATATCACTTTTCTCACAATCTACAAAACCTTCAATATTGCCACATGTCACATTACTGTGACATAGTTTTGATGTCATACTGACATACAAAATGTTCTCTTCTGAACGTTTAATATCACCACCTGTTTTCATTGCAGAATCTTGAAACACTACTGAATTATTTAATGCCAGAACTGGAGCAGAAATTTCTTTAACATTCAAATGAGTAACCATCCCACTGTCCTGTGTTCTAAGCCCTGAATGGAATCTGCTGACCATTCCACTGCCCTGCTTATTGCATCCCGACCTAAATAAATGACTGTTTTTTTGTCGAGTATTTCCTTTACGTGGCTCTGATTTCATACTTCCGTTACTAGTAGTATGTAATGTTTTAAGCCCTTCATTATCAATTACATGCCTACAGTGGGAATGTAAAATTCCGTTTATATTTCCGCACGTTTTGCTAGATGTGCATTTCAGTAGATTATTTTTCAACCCATGTGAATCTGCCGAAAAGCTATTCTTTTTTATTTGTAATCTGGTTCTACATGGACTGATTCTAATTTCTTGAGAAGTGTCTTCCAGCCTCACAAGTTTCACATAGCACTGTCTTATGCAAGTGTCAGCTGCATTACAAAGAGATTTTTTTTTTAAAGCCTTCCTCTGATATTTCATATGACGTGAGTTTTCATATATCTTGTTGTGTATTTCCTCTTTATCACAGTTATCCACACCTGAAACGAACTGGATGTCAGTGGGTAATCCAAATTCAGAAGGAGGTTTAACAGTGCTTTTAATGCATGAACCTGAATGGATCTCACATCCATTTTCTAAACCCTGTACATCAAAACATGCATTTTTAAGCTGGCCATGGTTCTTAGGGTTTTCCTTGCTGTCAACTGGTTGCACAGTCTCTGGAATGCAAGATGCCTTTGACAGCTGATCAACATGGCTTTCTTCAACTGTTTTGTTTGTACTGTTTGCGCCTATGGATAAATGTTGACCAACATCTGGAAATTGATGCCTGCTTAAGCAAGCAGTAAGTGGATGTTTTACTGAATTACTTTCATAACTACCAGTCTCGCCTGCTTGAAAATGTGATTTGTCTGATAATCCTTTTTGTGCAAGAACAATATCATATCTAGTTAACTGCTTCTGTCTTTGAGCACTTGATGTCCTCAACCTGTAACTGCCAAGCCTTACTACAGGCTCTGTATTTCCACTTCTATCACATCTGACAGAATCACTGTACAATTTACATCCAGGCACATTTTCTGCATTCTGTACAGATGTACACACTGCTGACACCACTTCACCTTGCACATGACCTCTGTGTCTCAGACACCGATTAAAATCATTATTCTTCACCTTATTACCAATGTCTTTGTCTACATACTCTGTAGGCATGGCCGCATGTTCTTGCACTTTGACTGTGCTAATGACTGGCGATGATTCTTTCTGCACTTCAGCATTTGATTTTGGTATAGACCCATCAGCCCAATTATTTCTGTTAGATGTCTTCTGCTTGTCCACACACTGAACATTCCTCAAAGAAGTCAAGCACATTTCTGTACTCTTAACTATCCTTGATTCTCTGCACCTAAGACAAAAGAAAAGAATAACAATGATGCTTCAATTTATATTCGAAGATGATAAACAATGTTAATAAAATAATAAGAGGACAGTGCTGTACCAAAAGTAAATGGCAGGCAATATGTGTAAGAAGCACAAAGGAAAAACTCCATGCAAGCTTTGCCTTTGCACAATGTGAGTATGCAGCTTCACACCTCAGCTACCTTTACTCAATATGAAATGCTTTTCACAGGAAGACCTCACACTGTAAGAAATGCCTGCAGTAACATACACTTACTACGTATTTCCCTTTACATAAAACGTGTGAAAGTCGTAACTCCAAACAGTATGCAATACACATTTTGTGATACGAATCACTATCTATATTTTTTCAAACATTTAATAATTTTATAGCAAAAAATCTCAACATATGCAGCTAAAAATGTGTTATCTAAATATAAAGATACTTACATAAAACTATTTGTTACTGGTTTGTTTCTCTCCTTTGATGTTCGACATGCAGTCTTCCTTCTATGTGACAGAGATAACCGAGTGCGTTTTTCTTTTTGCAGTCTTCTTGTCAGCTTCTCTGAGCGTATTCCATTTGACTGTGCCATGTATTTACCACTGTGCACTGTCACTGCAGGCAACAATGCTGGTAATGTACTTTGTTCAGTCAGTGTATTATTGTTCTGACAAACAAGATTCCCATTTACACTTTGGGTCTGTGTTGTCACAGCAGACCTCTCCATTATGTCTCCCACAGCAAGTTCTATTCCGTCTTTACATTTCTTGCCAACAGCATTCTTATTAGCATTTGTTCTGTGCCTGTTCTCTGTTGTGCTCCATGCTTTCTGTACATAGCTATCTAGTATCTCTCTGGAATTCTGCACTTCATTCAGAGATGACACATTATCTTTCACTGAACTGTCTGTCAGTTCTATTATCTCATCCATGTTTCCCTTCCAAAGAATTGATTCAATTCGTTTCACTTCAACTGGAAAAATATCTAAAGGATGCTCACTGACAGTAGGGAATGATATCTCTTTTATCTCTGTATCAGCGTCTAAACTTAGTGTGGGATGAACAAGACAATTTGCCAAATGTTCAGTGACCTCTGTTTTAACTGAAGACTTGTTTCCTGTACTGCATTTCATGCGTGGTTTTTCAGTTTTATTGTTAGATGTGCATTCCACCTTAGAATTCTGTGTCATTATCATCCTTGGTTGAATTAATCCACTACATCTGCCAGATTTTTCGGTTTTATTTGGACTGTTATGGTGATCTGAAGTCCTGCATGAAAAGGTGTTCTTCACTAATGAAATTTCTTGCACTGGCTGGGCATCATACTCAACCAACAAGTCTGTACTTATGTCAGAGATATATAAAGAATTAGATATCTCTGAACTCTGTTCTGAAGATAACCACACACTCGATGTGTTACCATTAGACAAAAACATATTTCCTTGCAACTCATTATCTGCATCTGATAAACTTGGTTGTGCTGTAAATGAAGGATCACCAATCAAAACAGCATGCCTGAACTGTTCACAGTATTGTCCATTCACTTCAAAACTACTTCCAGAAGTATTCAAATGCAAGTCATTTACAGAGCCATCTGACGTGCGCGATGAAGTATTTGTGTTGCAACACATAAAACAAACCGGCTTGAAGTTTCTTTCTGAATTAGAAGACTCATCAGTGGCATGAAATGGACCAAAGCCACTGAAAATCCCCTTTTGTGAAAGACTACAAGATTCAGTATCTTTACATTTCATACCTTTCGATTCACTTGCTTCAGAAACTTTTGAAAAAGCATGGTTGCATGGATTTGCTTCAGGGTCTACTAGCATATCTTCAACAGCACTAGGAACAGTTCTATCCTTAGAAATTTCTAACATGTCTTCTAATCCAATATTCAAACATTCTGATCCTACCACTTCTGATGTTACAGCATGTATAGAACCTTCATGAATTATTTTCAAAGCATCAAGACTGTTTTCTGAGGATAAGCAATCCTGAGATACTGACTGCATACTTTCAACATCTACGGAATCACCTTCAGTACCAAACAACAACCTATCCAGTTCCAGTGGACTGATCTCAGCACTGTCCTCAATGTCTATTGTACCTATGGGACTATTATCACTTTTAGTATCCATCATCAAATAATTTGTTATTATTGGAACATGCTCTGATGATGCTTCTATGCCCTCCACAGCTACAGAGCATTTACTCTCATTAGAAACAACCATCAAACTGTTTCTTATACTGTCATTCTCATCTTGTGTCTCTACATCTGCAGCAATTTCTGGATTTTTGCTATCACTTGTAATTTCCGTATCATATGCTTGATCAACACATGTGCCCTCTTCCTCTGGGCTAACAGAGACACTACACTCAATACTCTTACACTCTGTGCCAATATTACAAAGCCTCTCGCTGTCCACAGTCCCCAGACATGCATCACTTCTGACAACTGTGGTGATGGAACTGTTAATTTTAGGTTTATTCACTGCCTTCTTTGAAAACAATTGACCTCTTATCCCCAACCTCCTACGTTGTGGCGTATCAGGAATATCATCAGTTCCATCCAACTGTGGGATAGCCTTGTTTACATTGTCCCAAAATGTGTCTTCCCACAATGAATTATTCTGGTGATCTGTAGATCTGTGCAAACAAATCAGAATAATCATTACACACAATGCAAAACCTAAAATTCATGCTAATTATTTCTATGGACTTTTTCTTATTGGAGAGAAGGGTTACAATATATCAGCATGAAATCGAACAGAAATAGTGCAATTCCTAGAGCACTGTGTTTATCAAACATACCTCAGACATTATACAACATAACTGCCGTGTAATGAATTGCCCATGGCCAGAAAGCTTCAGAGAGAATCTTTAAACACATGGTATCTACTGAGGGGTGGAGGTGGGAGATGGCCACCTTGCCATCTAGCAGCATACAACTTCAGTACTGAAAGGATACATGGTTCAATCCTAACAACAGCAATTCTCAAAAACAGATTACAAAACAACTACTTCTGGAGTTTGAACTAACTACCAGAAAAAAGCTGCAACACCAGTTCATGAAAGAATGTCTATATCATGCCTCAGCAACGATCAGTTTCCCCATAGTAATAACATACATCCATAATTCAATTTGTGGAAAGCATTGAAATCTGGAAACATTTTACAAGATGTAAAATGAACACAGAATCCACATAAAAACTTCTGAATACCATTTCTAACGTTTTAAATTTTATTTGCTTACTCCAGGCTTTTGTACTTAAATGATGAATTCTGCAGCTGGTCCTAAAAGCTGCACTTATTAAGACACTTATTAAGATTGTCTTCTTTGAAAGTATGTCACTGTGTCAGTAGTGGCCGATAATTTGAAGGCAATACTATCTTTTGTGACATTGGAAACTGCTTACAAAATGACAAAGCATCACATCCCAGAATACCTAAATCATCCCAACACTATTTTTATCGCTTCACCGTGCATTCTGTAGATTATTTAATTACACACACCAACACATGCACACACATATATATATATATATTTTTTTTTTATTTAAGAAGTCTAAAATTTACATTAAAACATTTAAAACACTCTTATATGTTTCGATCACACAATCATCCTCAGGGAGCATATATTGTTCCTTGCTAAAGTTATAATTTAAAACATTCAGTGAATTACTTCGTTATGTTAACTTGGTGCTGTGGCAGCATGTCTGTAAATCAAAAATGTTTCTTAATTAGACTGTTAAAACAATATAGTAAGTGAGAATTGAATATTACACATAAATAATTAGGCTATCCAGTTTCAAGCTTGAGATATGCTTACCATGTTTTTGTGTGTGAGTCATATGCTGTTCAGAATGAGCCTAGTTATGGTTGTGCATCGTATGCTGTGCAGCGTGAGACTGGTTATGGATTACGTGGAAGTACTCGTGTTGTGTTTGCAAGTTCATAGAGGGGGTTGATGTCATGGACTTGCTGTTCCGTAATCAATATTTTTCGTTGATGGAATATCTGCATATATAAGGCCTCCCAGCAGTTCATACATGTGCCTTTCTGACATGCCTTCAATAGCAGATACATTACAATTATTGAAGGCATGTCAGAAAGGCACACGTATGAACTGTTGGGAAGCCTTATATATGCAGATACTCCACCAACATAAAATATTGATTACGGAGCAACAAGTCCATGACATCAACCCCCTCTATGAACTTGCAAACACAGCACGAATACTTCCAAGTAATCCATAACCAGTCTCACGCTGCACAACATACGACACACAACCATAACCAGGCTCATTCTAAACAGCGTACAACTCACACACAAAAACATGGTAAGCATAACTCAAGCTTGAAACTGGATAGCCTAATTATTTGTGTATAATATTAAGTTCTTACTTACTATATTGTTTTAACAGTCTAATTAATAAACATTTTCTATTTACAGACATGCTGCCACAGCACCAAGTTAACATAACGAAGTAATTCACTGAATGTTTTAAATTATAACTTTAGCAAGGAACAATATATGCTCCCTGAGGATGATCGTGTGATCGAAACATGCACGAGC
>Ga0123355_10013230_pt1 | contig 12826 bp, 13 predicted proteins | sample TergutEmb28metaG_3_FD_89872 | JGI IMG/M metagenome (GOLD analysis project Ga0123355, IMG submission 89872) | Embiratermes neotenicus P1 segment gut microbial communities from Petit-Saut dam, French Guiana - Emb289 P1 | ecosystem: Host-associated > Arthropoda: Insects > Digestive system > Gut ...
AGAAGAGTGGATGAACAATCTCCCTAGACCTATGTTTAAATATAAAACATCATTAGAAGTAGCATAAAAATTTAATAACATTTACATTGTTAAAAAAACGGACACTTAATATTGCAATTTATAGTTTGAAATTTAAATACATAAATGGTATACAAAAGCACCAAAAATATAGTAAAATAGATAAATTATGAATATAATAAGAGGAAAAGGAGAGAAAAGTTATGAAAAAATTTGGAAATATAGTTTGGGGAATTGCATTTGTAGTAGTAGGAATAATATGGGGACTGAATGCTATGGGAATTACAGATGTTAATATATTCTTTAGAGGATGGTGGACATTCATCATAATAATTCCATGTATAATTGGACTATTTAGAGAAAAAGAAAAGTTCGGAAATGTAATAGGGATAATTGTAGGGGTTACTTTACTACTTGCAAGTAATAGAGTAATAGACTGGAGTATTATAGGAAGGCTAATAGTTCCATTCGTATTGGTTTGTATAGGAGCGGCTATACTTCTTAAATCTATGATAAATAAAAATGTATATGAAAAAATTAAAAAACTAGAAAAAAATATGGAATCAGAAGAACAATATGCTACATTTAGTTCACAAGAAATAAACGTAACAGAAGATTTTAAAGGTGCTAGCTTAAATGCTATTTTTGGTGGAATAGATTACTCTTTAAAAGAAAGCAAAATAGAAGGAGAACAGCTTCTAAATGCGAGTGCTATTTTTGGCGGAATTGATATAATTGTTCCAGCAGGTGTGAATGTACAAGTAAAATCAACATCTATCTTTGGAGGAGTGGGGAATAGTACTTCAAAAGTTACTGGAGAAAATGTTCCTACAATCTATGTAGATGCGTTTTGCCTGTTCGGAGGTGTTGATATAAAATGATGTCAGAACAAAAAGTTTGGAAATACATTGCAATAGTTCTTGGGATAATACTAGCTGTTGCTATTGTAGGTGGAGTGATAACTGGTATATTAGTAGTAGTTAGCATTTTTACAGGTGTAAGTCTAAATTGGTGGGGAGGTTCAGGAGATTTGATAGAAAGTAGATTGGTTGTTACAGAGTATGTAACTAATATAGATATTAGATCAGGGGTCTCTACACTTGAAATTAGATCAGGAGAGCAATTTGAAGTAATATTAAGCAGTGCAGAAGGAAATACAACAGCAGAAGTAAGGAATGATACTTTAAGAATAGAAGATCATACTAGACGGAGGAACTTTGTTTGCCAGGTCAGATCAGAGTATAATTATATATATTCCAGAAGAAAAAACTTTTGAGAATGTCACTATTAATACAGGTGTAGGAGTAGTAAATATTGATAGCCTATTTGCTAATAATTTAGAGTTGCATTTAGGAATTGGAGATGTAAGGCTATCTGAACTAGTTATTACAAGTAATGCAGATATACAAGGAGGAATAGGAAGATTAAGAATAGAAAGTGGTAGCATAGAAAATTTATCACTCAGAACAGGCATAGGAGAAAGCATTATTGGAGCAAAGATTACAGGAAATAGTAGCATAGATGGAGGAATAGGCAGTGTGGAATTAACACTTACAGGTGGTGAGGAAGACGATTATAGAATTACGACACAAACTGGTTTGGGAACTATTACTATAAACGGAGAAAGACAAAGAAATGGGACTTTTGGAAGAGGAGATAATAATATTAGTGTAAATGGTGGAGTAGGAAGTATTACCATCAGGACAGACTAGAGGGACAATGAAGAGATATAAATAGAACAGGGAATAAAAGAAAAATTAAAAAAGTCATTGTTTGTTATAAACAATGACTTTTTATATATTTAATGATGTTTAACAGTTTAAATCTTCTTGAGCATCGAGAAAACCTTTTAATTTAGTGATTTGCTTTTCATACAATTTGCATAAAGCATCAACTTCTTCTACTTTTACTCCTGCTCTTACATCTTCGGCTTGGTATAATTCCTGTAATTCTTGGAACTTATATCCGTCTTCTTCAATATGCCTAAAACACTTTACAAAATAATCATTTATATAATCTTTTGGTTTCATAACAACTGATTTTATATCAATTTCTGAAGGAATTATAATTTTACCTGTAGCAAGACCATGTCTCTTTTTTCTCACTAATAGGTTCTTAAGGAAAAACTGTATTTTATAAAATTTACTATCACTATTAACTACTACTAATGCCTTTTCATTTGCATTTTCTTTCATAAACATATTCTCCTATTTTCAAAAGTTCTAATAAAACAAGATAATTACATAGTTTCATTGTAAGGCTTTATGTTGGAGTAGTCAACTACGAAAGCAACTTGTCTTAAAGAAGTCATATAAATGTAATGTTGAAATTTACAGTTCCTTATTATAAAACTCTAAAGTTTGTGACATTAATTCTACAATTTGTTCTCCACTTTGAATAGAACTGAAATCAAAATAATGTACCTGTTTTCCAATTAAAAATTTCTTAGAACTATTTATAAATGCTTGGTTTGCAGATTTAAGCAAAGGAGTATCCGACTCTGAATCTCCAAATGCAAATAATACTTCACTATCTAAATTTTCTAGTAAAATTTGATCTACTATTCTTTTCTTGTCGTGATCAGTTTCTGTATGTAGAATACAGTTATTAGTATATTTATTGTCTACAATTTCAAATCTGATTCCATATGCCGCATAAAACATAAATTCTTCTTTATAGGTATCAATTGCTTCTTGTGGGGAACCTGAAATTATAATTGGTTTTATTCTGTTTTTAAGTAAAAAGGGAAATATATAATCAAGCATTATTGAAAATACCTTGCTATTTTCTCTCTCCATTTCAATATATTTGTCTAAACCTAACTTCATATCTTGTGACGGTACACCATTAATATATCTTCCGATAATCTTGCACAACGTCTCTTCTAAATTCGCTATCTGTAATATATCCTTTTGTATATTCCGCTAATCGCAAATCATTTTTAGAAATGATGCTCTTATCTATGATATTGTTTTGGGCTAATACATTTATAAAGTCAAATATAACATAGTCTTTACGTATAGTTTTGTCCCAATCAAAAATTGCTAAAAATTGTTTCATTTACTTTAAATCCTCCGATTTTAATATAAATTCATCTAATTCTTCTTTGTATGGCATACCTGTTTGTGCGCCCTTCTTTTGTATTTTCAAGCTACTTGCATATCTTCCCCTATTAACAGCTTCTTTAAGTGATTTTCCATGTGCAAGATAGCATGCTAGATTACCAACGAAAGTGTCTCCTGCTCCTATAGTATCAACTACATTTGAAACCTTGATAGCTTCTAATTTTATGACTTCAGTGCCATTATGATACATTAATCCTTTTTCACCAAGAGTAACAATTAATTTATTTGGATATTTTTCTACACAAGATTCTATGTTCTCGGTATTAAATACTTGCTTGCATTCTGTCTCATTAGATACTATCATTGAAATCTTATCGATTAATTCTAGATTTTCTTTTTCCTCTATATTGATTTTGAATGGGTGAGAGGGAGTTAATATCAAAAATTTATTATTTTTATGGCAAAAATCAATGAGTTCGATCAAAACTTCTTTTGGTGGTTTTAAATGTGTTAATACTATCTTGGAACCCATCAAAACATCTGTATTATTTCTTATGAAATTCACAGTATAGCTGTCACTGAGTTCATTGACTCTTCTTACAATGTGATTATCTGAATCCTCATCTATTTGCAAAATATTATTATCATTCTCTAGCCCGGTTATATATTCTACATGAGAAACATCTATGTTGTTTTGGATTAAATTATTAACTAACTTTTTTCCTATTTCATCATCTGCAACCTTACATAATAATGCAGTTTTGGCGCCGGCTCTAGTAGCTGCAACTAGTTGATTTGGACATTTCCCACCATTGGCAAGCAAGTCTGGAGTTCCATTATATGTTCCATCCTCTTTTATGTAAAAAATCTTATCTATTAAACAAGAACCAAATCCACATATATCATATTTACTTTCCATCAGTTGAAATCTCCTTATATAATTTAATTGATTTATATCATATTTTTGCAAAAAAATCTATAAAAACTGTAGACGACTACTTTATCTAATGGTGGTTATAATCACAGCCTCTGAACTTTACATAAAAGCAGAGATGTGATATATTATATAGCATGAAACTGTAAATATGGATAGTTAGTTATTAGATATTAAAACAAGCTGAGGAGGAGTGCAACATGAATAACGAGCGGCAGATGCTTATCTCTGAAATATTCAACTCAAGTCATGAAGAGACTTTTAGTTTTAAAAGATATCGAGTTGAGATATTAGGTATCGAAGAAAAATGTGGTAAACCGTGTTTATTTGCATTAAAAGTAGATATCTATGAAGAGGGAGTGTGTCTAATTAAGGGAGCTACAATTAGCTTCTGGGGAAATGTTGTCAAGGGCGTGGAAGTTATTTGCGATGTAGGTATTGCGATGAACCAGAATACACTCAAATACCATCACCATTTCCACTGGTTTTGCAGGATAGGATATAGTCTAGCCCTAAAGTGGAACAATTACTTTAGAAAACCGGAATCAAAAGTGATGGAAGAATTCCCAATAAATTCTGGCAACATACCAGATTTTGCAATGGAACCATTTGTAGCATTTAATGATTACAAATGGGTTCACCCGCACGGAAATCCTACAGTCACTTGGAACTTGCCAGTTAGTGCGAAACTGGACTATATTCCAGCAAATCTTATGGATGCATTGAATCAAGGGATTGCGTACCAAATAAAAGATGGGAACATTTATGTTTGGTACAAATCACAAGGAGGATACCATCGGGGAGCTGCGTTTATGCTATTAGTGGGTTATGAACTATCTGGCCCACCCTACCGAGGATGGATGGACAATCAAATTAGACTTAAACTATCCAAAGAGAAGAAACTGTAGTTTCAAAAAATAGCAAGTATGCTATTCTAAAAAACAGCTTACCAACCTTATGGTTGGTAAGCTGTTTTTGTCTAATTGTTTTTTAGTAGAATATAAAATGATATACGATAGTCAAAAAGAAAATGTAATATCATAACAGGAGTAATAGAACCCATGACTATATATAGTCCACCAAACAGTGTTCCCATGATCATGTTTTTAAACTTTCTTTTTGAAAATTAATTGGAAAGCTATACTCAACAAAACAGCAACCACAAGTATTGGAATTGGTGTTATGGCTTCTATCCTAAACTCTTCGGAATATATGATGCCAATAATTGAAAGTGGCATGAATACTCCATAAAAATTCAAATTTCCTATGCTTGCAATTGCAATTGCACCTAATATTATAGAGACAATTAAGCCTAAGTTACCAACTTGTGTTGGAAAAAAATCTAAAGCATTAGCTAGAAATACAAGAGCTGCAACAATTAAATATACAATCCAAATTATATGTTTGTTACCGATTAGACTTGGTTTTTCATCATTTTTAATTTCTTGATTATTCATAAATATTCTCCTTCTTATAATAATATCTAATAAGCATTATATATTATTTCTGACAGAAATTGCAATGAAAGCATAAAAAAGGTTAACCTTTTACAGTTAACCCTTCGGTTCGTCTGGTTCGACGAAAACATCTTTTGGAGCGGGTAATCAATTCGAACAGTCCTTGAAACCCGCATTTTTGCACACTTTTTTCTTAAATTTCTGTTTTTGAATTTATATTTCGAAGAACTGTAGAGAACTACAGATAAACTGAAAATATAGGGGTTTTGGAGTAGAGGGTTAAGAACCCCCTTATTCTTCTCGCTTTTTGTAATAAATTGACTTTTGAGCTTTTTTCAACAATTTTCAAAGATTTATTATGACAATACTGCTATATCTTATGAGATTATGATATATTATATACATAATAAATAATGGAGAAATTATATGTATATAAAAAATTTAAAAATTAAAAACTTTCGTAATTTTCATAAAGCAGATATTAACTTCAATTCAGAAGACAATATAATAATTGGAGATAATGGTAGTGGCAAAACTAACTTGTTTAACGCAATTAGATTAGTATTAGATGTCAATTGCAAATTAGAATACTTTTTTTGTGAAAAAGATTTTAATTACAATATGTCATCGGATATCTTTGGAAATTGGATTATTATTTCAGTTCAGTTGACTGACTTTAGTGAAGAGGATAGTATTTCTAGATTTGATTTTCAAACTAATCAAGAAGGCGATGCATATATTAATTTCATATTCAAACCTAAAGACAGAATATTAGAATCTTTATTCGAAATGTATCAAGAACTTGAGGGCATGTCTGAAATAGAAGTAGAAAGTAAAAAACAAGAAATGAAAACATTTATAGAAAATTTACATATCGAGACAGATTATGAAGTTATCAGAACTTTCAATAAAATGTTTGATTATTTCAATGAAGATTTATACAAGCAAGTAATTGGAGATTTTGATAATTTAGTGTTTAATGATAATTATAGGAATACCCAATATATTGGTGTTGTAGACAGAAATATAAATAACGCTTTAAAGCAAATTAACATTACATATATTCCACCCATAAGAGATGTTAGAGAAAATTTAGCTTCATCAAATGGAATGTTTGCTAAATTAATAAACGAAAGTTATGACGAAATATCAGAAGACGATAAAAATGAAATTACTGGTAAAGTAGTAGATTTAAATCAAAAAATATCTTCTATTGCGCAATTTCAAGACTTAAAAAGTGATATGTATGCAAATATGGATATCGTAGGAAAAAATTATTTTGATAGTAAATTTGAAATAGAATCTAATATTTCAAATGACAAGAAAGAAATGGTAAAGAGTTTAAGTCTAAAAATCCAAGACCATGACAATATAGTTGATATTTGGAGAAAGAGTCTAGGAGAAGCAAATATTATATATTTTGCAATGCAACTTTTAGAAAGTGAGAAAAGACAATCAACATTTAGGAGTAAGATATTAGATTTACTACTTATTGAGGAACCAGAAGCACACATCCATGGACACTTGCAAAAAGCGTTATTTAAAAATTTAAGAGAAAATAAAAGCAGACAATTATTAATAAGTACACATTCTGTTAATATTTCAGAAGTAAGTAAAATATCAAAAATGATAATTCTAAATGATGACTATAGAGAAACAAATATATATAATCCAAGTAAAGAATTAAGTGAAAAAGAGGTAAGAAGGATTGAAAGATATCTAGACGCAAATCGTTCTATGCTTCTATTTTCACAGAATGTTATATTAGTAGAAGGCGATGCTGAAAATATTATTATTCCTTGGCTAATTTATAAGAATTTTGGTATTACTTTAGATGAAATGGGTATAAGCTTGGTTAGCATAAGTTCCACTTTTTTCAAGGCTTTACTTCCATTGTTTGCTCCAGATAGAATAAGAAAAAAGTGTGCTGTTATTACTGATTTGGATACAGATTATACTTCTGATAACAGCAAGCAAAATGCACAAAGTAACGGTCAAACAAGAAAAGTAGAATTGGACAACATTTCTAGTAATAATGAATTCATTGATATTTATTATGCTGAAAACACATTTGAAATACAACTATTGGAATCTGATACTAATAAACCCGTATTAATTAATATGGTAAATTCAGATGATAATATTATTTATTCTAGTCAATCAAAGAAGCAGGAAATAATTCGTGACCTAAATATTGACTTAAAGAAGAAAGAAACTATCATGAAAATAGTAGAATATAATAAAAAAGGATGGTTTGCCTTAGACTTTATAGAATATTGTGAAGAAAACAATTTAACTCCTGAAATTCCACCTTATATCCTTAACGCATTGAAATGGATAGTTATTAATGAAAAGAATTTTAAATTAACAAAATGGAGCTTATTGTCTATAATGGCAAAGGACTCTCAACCTCAGGAACTTTTACATAGAGTTGAAAGTTGCCATAATTTCGAAGAATTAAGAGCTATATTATCAGATGTAACTACAATAAACGTCTTACTAAATTTTTGGATATCGGAGATAAATAATGTTAATTAATATGAATGAAGAACAAAAAGAAGTTATCCAAGATTGGAATAATAATATTCTTTTAACTGCAATTCCAGGAAGCGGGAAAACAAGAACTATAGTCTATAAGATAATTGAGGAATTAAGAAATTCAAGTGACAATAGATTAATAGTTGCAATAACATATACAAATAGAGCTGCTGAAGAAATGCTTGAAAGAATTGAAAAAGAAATAGATGATATGAGTCGATTATTTATTGGGACAATTCATAGTTTTTGTTATGAGTATATTTTTAAAAGAAATATTGATAAAACTTTATTCTTTTCAAAAGGATATAAAATTATTTCTCCTGAATATGAAAGTGAGCTAATTAAAACAATAGCTGACACCAAGCTCTTATCAAAAGAAGAACAGAATATAGTTAAGTTTAATTTTAATACAACTATTAATAAAGATGGCAGTTATAATGTGGCTAATCATAATTTTATATCTATTTTAGATGAATTCTATACCATATTGAATAAAAACGGACTTGTAAATTTTAATTCGCTATTATATGAATCATATGTAATCTTAAATAAAAATCCGTTTTTAGCTTCAAATTTGAAAAAAGCAATAAATCGACTTTATGTGGATGAATATCAAGATACCCATCAATTACAATACGATATCATTACTTCCATCTTTAAGTCAAATACAGATTCAAATCAGCAATTGCTTTTTGTTGGAGACTCAAATCAAGCAATATATTCTTCTCTTGGTAGCGTTTATAAATCTATGGAGAATTTAAAATTAGAATTTGGTACAGAATTTATTTCTAAAGCATTAGTTGGATGTTATAGAAGTGACAGTCAAATAATTGAATACTATAAAAACTTTGCAGTGAATGATATGGAAATGGTTCCTAGAGTTGAATCAACGTATGATGCTAAAATAGAGCATTACCATCTTAATGATGAAGAAACATACACGAAAGTAACAGAATTAATAAATTCATGTTTACAAAATGGAGTAAAAGATTCTGAAATATGTATAATGGCTCCTTGGTGGTATTTGCTTGTACCCATTTCTCAAAAACTGCGTGATTTAATGCCCACTGTAAAATTTGATGCTCCAGAAATTACCCCAATAAAAAGAAATGACGACTTACCTTTATATAAGTTATCGAAACTAATATGTATGAAAATAAGTCATGATAATATTAATTATAAACGTCGAATTTCAAGAGATTTTAAGATGCTATTTAAAGATTTTTATGGTATTACTTTAAATTACACAACCGATGAACTATTAACGATAATTGAAAAACGACGACCAACTAATTCGGACTCGAATGGTACTGAATATTTGAAACAAGAGATGGAATTTATACTTTACACTTTTCTAGGCATAACTTCAGAAGTAATAGAAAAAGACTTGAATATATTTATTACAGAGATAATAGAAAGAGTTAATACCCAAAGATTTAAACTAACAAATACTATTGATTCTTTTACATCTATGTTTAGTCGAAAAAAAGGGATAGTTATTAGTACTTGTCATGGAGTTAAAGGAGAGGAATACGATGTTGTAATTTGTCTGAATGTTAATGAAGGCAAAATTCCACATTTCTCTAGTGTTAATAATAGAGATGAGGCAAAAAAATTATTATTTGTAATGTTTTCACGAGCACGAAAAGAAGTTCATGTATTTTCTAAAAGCGACGATAGGAATGGACCTACGAATGAAATTGGTCCTTACTTACCAGATACAAAGATGTATAACTAGATATTTTAGTAAAAAATTTAATAATTTCATGTTGGCAATAATTATACTTGGATTTCCTAGTCAAATACAAAAACTGCTTATTTCACTGCATTTCCAAAGAAATTGTATAAAATTTGGAATTCAGAATCAATTTAAAATCATGCCCAATATGGTATATACTTTTTTGCTTTTTTATTGTTACTATCTGGGTCAAAATCTTTTATGATTTTTTTACTTATTGCTAAATTTAAAAGTCTTGACACCATTGCACTATTATTTTTATCAATTCTGAATCTTTCTCTTAATGATGAATTTGTCATAAATTCTTTATTTACATATTTAATACAACAATGCTGATAAGTAGCTCTTAATCTCTCTTCCTCTGTTAGCTTTGCATACTCTTTATATGAATACAATATAACTCTAATGCTGTCCTCATATACTTCATATTCTGGAGCAGGCAAATACATTGTTTCTATACTGGTTACTACTTTATCAATTCCACTTCCTTTTTCTTCACAGATTTTTAATAATCTCATTATATTTGAAAGCTCTTCATTTCTTGATTTCGGTGTATGGTCTATAAACCTTTTAGTGTCTATCAATGGTTTACCAGTATTAGTTATCTCTATTCTATTTCTATAAATTTCTATTAATGGTCCTTTATTGCCTTCGGCGAAATTTTGATGAATTAGTGCATTCGCAACAGTTTCACGAATTGCTATCTTAGGATATTGATAAACATTTTCACGTAATGCTTTATCTATTATTTCTCTGTTTTCTAGTTTATCTATTACATAATCAATTAATTGTTCAAAAGAAACTGCATAACCTTTGTTCCCTTGCGTATCCGATAAAGTATCCATTTTATCATTGCCTGCATAAACAACAACTCTAGGAGCACGAGATTTTAAAGTCTTGAATTTTGTTAAATCTTTTGCTAAAACAATTGCTCCTAAATTAGTTATGCTGTATATTCCATTTTCAAAGGCAATAAAATTTTCTTCAATTAATTTTTCTAGAATATATTTCTTATTTAAATTGTGCCTCATATCCATTAGTCTAAAATATGTATCATAATCTAATAACTCAAAAATGTCTTCTTTCGGAACATTATTAATTACTAGTTTTGCTTCAAAAGTTTTAGTGTCGAAACATCTCCAAAGTTTTCTTTCTTTTTCTTGGAAATCTTTAAGTTTTTGCTTATATGAGTTTACTCTAATATATTCAACTCCTCTAAACTTTACTGGTATATTGGTATTTGTATCAATTTCAATCATAACTATTTTTTTGTCTTCTATATATAAATCGTAAGCCTTGAAATTAATTCTAGGTTCTAGTTGGGTTAATATATAGTTTTCAATTGCTTGCTGTCCTTTTTTTGCTGTTTGAAAGTTAAACTTAGTTCCAACTATGCTTTTATTATCTTCGCTAACTCCATATATTAAGTATGCCTTATCTTGACCTTCTAAAATAGCAGAATTAGATAGGGCAGAGATATATTCACCAATCATATCTGGATTAGTGTTATTCTGTTTATATTCTAGCCATTCATTTTCTGTATGTAAGCTTAATAAATATTTCAAAATAGTTATTTTTTCGTCATCCATAGTTATACCTCTTTTTCAAAAATGATTTTTCAGTCAAATAGAAAAACGATTATTTTTCAACGGTTTTAAAGTTTTGATGAAAAACAATGAATTTCTAGTCAAATAGAATTATATCATAAATCTGCAAAAAAACATCTTTTATTCATAAATTTTCATAATCGTTTACTTATAGAGTTGATAGAGGGAAACTAATTTTCGTATTTTTTGAATTTATTGAAAAGTGCTTTTGAATGTTTTTTGAATTTATTTTAAGGCTTTTTTGAAAAGTTTTAGTTCGACGATATTTCTTCAAAAATCGCGAAGTCACTTCTAGGAGTGGCGTTTCACAGACTGTTCGAGTCAATTCTACCAAAATATTTAAAAAGCTCGAAACCCTTTATTTTACAGGGGTCTCGAGCTTGGCGTGGAGCGGTTGCCCCACAGGTTACGAACCATATTTCTATGCGTTCTCTTTCTGAAATTATTATACATAGTGAGAGTATAAATTGCAATGGGAGTACAAAATTTTAATGAAATTTATCTGGAGAGGTTTGTACTTCATTTATTGCATTACGGTCAATAGAATAAATATTATTCTCAAATCTTAAAACATCTCCAACCACTGCATCCTCAGGAATTAAATGTTTTGAAACATTTCGTATTATGGAATTATTTCGATTTTCTAAAACAGCATAATTACTTTCAAATCTATCAATAGTAAATTCAGGAATTCTCTCAAGTCTTTCTGCTATAGCTCTAACTTTTGCATGCATCCTTTCAGTTGCTTCCCAATCAACGGTAAAAGCATTATTTCCAAACCTTAATATAACTCCTTCTTTTGCATCTTCAGGCATTCGGTGGATTGGGACATCTATTATCCTTCCGTTTTCTTGATTCTCCAAAACAGCAAAATCTCCCACAAACCTATCAATACCAAATTCAATACTACGATTACGAAAATTATTACGACTAGACTCCATTGAAATATCTTGTAGTAACAAGCTTTGAGTGTCTTCTGGCGACCTGCTACGCTTATTAAGATGTTCTTGAAGTTCGCTTATAAAAGACCTAACAAAATTATTATTTGTCCTTGCAGGAATATCTACATCTCTAGAATTAAAAAGATTTAAGTCCATAAAAACAACATCCTTTCTGGGTAAATATTTACAAATTACAGAAAATAACATACAATGTTCATGATAAAAAATGGAGAAATTATGAAGAATAAAGAAAAACCTATATTATTAATTGTTATATTAGTTGTGTTGATTGCAATTATATCAATACTATATATAGTAATATCCAATGATGTTGATGTACCTTCTGATTACCTAATTTTAGATACGGAAATAATTATAGATGATAGCCTATTAAATATTTTTTTTTTTGATGTAGGACAAGGAGATAGTACCCTTATTATGAAAAACGGACAAACAATGTTGATAGATGGTGGTAATAGGTGGGACGGTGAAAGATTGGCAAGATATTTAACATATTTAAATGTTGAG